>JAABUY010000147.1_pt1 | contig 148004 bp, 115 predicted proteins | sample 5560271 | NCBI WGS metagenome assembly JAABUY01 (sample SAMN10711886, study PRJNA513374) | rock metagenome | isolation source: Antarctica rocks | place: Antarctica: Victoria Land, University Valley
CCCGTCCCGCCCTCTCCCGTCCCGCCCTCTCCCGCCTCGCTCATCGCAGCTCCGCCCGTTCCACCGGATTCCATCTTTTTGTCCCCGTCATGAGGCCTCCAAACCTTCCGTTTGCCCGCCGCGATCCCACGAGTCACCCCGCGCAACGCGTCCCCAAACATACGAAGCACCCGTTCTACCGTCAACAACAACATAGCGGGCAGTAGCCGATATCCTGAATCGCTTCGTCCGCGTCTCGTCACCCATCGCGATCTCCAGGACTCGAAGTTCGCTCAAGTATCGCAGGCCACCAAAGCAGTACCATCGCTCCATGCCGCGCATCCCCTTCGCCGAGCTCGTCGACACTCTCACCGAAGCCACCCTCGACCTCGGCCTCGGCCCGGAGCGAGCCGCGCGCTGCGCCCGCATCTTCGCCGAAAGCTCTCGCGACGGCGTCCAGTCTCACGGCCTCAACCGCTTCCCGCGCTTCGCCGCCATGGTCCGCAACGGCGGCGTCGACGTCCACGCCACGCCCTCGCTCGTAGCCTCCGCGGGAGCCATCGAGCGCTGGCACGGACACCGCGGCGTCGGCAATCTCAACGCCCAGGACTCCATCGAGCGCGCCATCGCACTCGCCCGCCAGCATGGCATCGGAGCCGTCGCACTCGCCCACACCAACCACTGGATGCGCGGCGGAAGCTACGGCTGGCACGCCGCCGATCAGGGGCTGTTCGCCCTCTGCTGGACCAACACCGGCCGCAACCTCCCCGCCTGGGGCGCCACCTCCGCCACCCTCGGCAACAACCCGCTCGTCCTCGCCATCCCCCGCTCGCTCCCTGGCGGCAGTCACGCCGGCGCCCCCCACGTCGTCCTCGATATGGCCATGAGCCAGTTCTCCTACGGCCAGCTCGCCAGCTACGCCCGCCGCGGAGAGCAGCTCCCCGTCCCGGGCGGCTACGACGCTGCCGGGAACCTCACCCAGGACCCCGCCGCCATCAAGCAGACCTTTCGCGCCCTCCCCATCGGCTTCTGGAAGGGCTCCGGCCTCGCCCTTACCCTCGACCTCTTCGCCGCCGCCCTCTCCGGCGGAAGCGCCACCCACCAGATCTCCGCCGACCCGCTCCAGGAGACCGGCCTCTCACAGTTCTTCCTCGCGATCGATCCCGCCCGGATCGGCGACGCGGCCGAGGTGGATCGCATCGCCCGCGACCTCATCGATGCCCTCCACGCGGCTCCCCGCACCGACCTCGCAAGCGCCCCACGCTACCCCGGCGAAGAGACCTTCCGGCTCCGCCACGAAAACCTCCGCCTCGGCGTCCCTGTCGACGAAGCGATCTGGAACGAAGTCAAAGCCCTCACTTCCGCCCCACCCCCTAACCCCTAACCCTGTCCCCGAATCCCAACTCGCCGTCATCTCGACCGAAGCAACGCAGCTTCATCGCGCCGCGTAATGGAGAGACCCCTGTATCTTCACTCTTTCCCTGCCCTTGCCCTGCCGGGTGGCCCACCCTTTGCGGCATCTCGCAAAGGGTGGGTCGTCGAGCCGAAAGGCTCGACCGTCTCGCACCCCCACCTCGCATCCAACTACAATCGACACCAGATGGACCTCGCCAAAAAATCCGCGCTCCTCCACCAAACCCTGCGCGAGCTCGGCAGCCTCCTCGTCGCCTACTCCGGCGGCACCGACTCCGCCTTCCTCGCCTACGCTGCCCATCAGGCCCTCGGCACTCACACTGGAGGCCGCGGCATGCTCGCCGTCATCGCCGATTCCGCCTCCCTTCCGCGCGCCGAGCTCGCCGCCGCCCTCGCCTTCACCGCCGCTCACGGCATCCCCACCCACATCCTGCAAACCCAGGAGCTCGCCAACCCCGACTACCAGCGCAACGACGCCGGCCGCTGCTTCCACTGCAAAGATGAGCTCTTCACGGAGATAGAGCGTTTTCGCGTCACCCGCAACTTCGCCCACATCGCCTACGGCATGAACCTCGACGACCGCGCCCCCGACGTGGCCGCCTTTCGCCCCGGCCAGCAGGCCGCTGCACAGCACGGAGCCCTCGCCCCCCTCGTCACCGCCAGACTCACCAAAGCCGAGATCCGCACCCTCGCCCGCGAAGCCGGCCTAACCCTCGCCGACAAACCCGCCAGCGCCTGCCTCTCCTCCCGCATCGCCTACGGCCTCCCCGTCACCCCGCAGCGCCTCCTCCAGGTCGAGCAGGCCGAAGCCGCCCTCCACCAACTGGGCTTCCGGGAGGTCCGCGTCCGCCACCACGGCGACCTCGCCCGTATCGAAATCGCCCGCCAAGACCTCTCCCGAGCCCTCAACCTCACGACACTCGACGCCCTGACGTCAACCCTCAAAACGCTCGGCTTCCTCTACGTCACACTCGACACCTCCGGCTATCGCACCGGCAGCATGAACGCCGTCCTTCCCTCCTCCGCCATCACCCCCGCCCGCTGAGAGGCCGGTTTCGCCAGCCTTTCGGTGCCAAAATCAGCGCACGGCAACAGAATCTCTTAGGCGGGAGAACCGGTCTACGAGCTTTGAGGAGCTATGGTCTTCGTCAGCTTGACGCGTCTCAGAATTAGGTCGTTCCGTTTCGTCCCACTCTTTGCGTTTCAAACGTTCTGCTCGCTCAGGCAGGTAAGGAAGTCTCCTGGCTTTCAAATTGGTGCGCTTCTGGCTGACCGAAGCTGGACCTTCTGGACGATGACAGCATGGGACACACAAGAAAGCATGCGTACGTACATGATTTCGGGCGCACACAAGAAGGCGATGCCGCATCTTCTCGAATGGTGTGATGAAGCTTCCGTAGCGCATTGGACCCAGGCTGAAAGCATCCTCCCGTCTTGGACCGAAGCTGACAGACGTATGCGTGAGCAAGGTCGTATCTCCAAGGTGCGACACCCAAGTCCTCAGCACGCGAGCTTAAGCTTCCGAACGCCGCGTACGTCGGCATCAGGACCGATTCGGCCGCTGTGACCCGGCGAAGCGAACTCGCTGGCCCTCAGCTGGAACTGCTCAACCACAGCACTGCCTCAATCCCAACAGAGCGCATCCTTGTTCACACCATCAGCCTTGAACCCCGCCCCACCCTCCACGCTCGTCCACATGAAACAATGACCACCATGCGCCTCGCCTACCTCGACTGCTTCGCCGGCATCTCCGGCGACATGTTTCTCGGAGCCCTCCTCGACGCCGGCCTCCCCCCAAGCGTCCTCCATGAAGCCGCCGCCGCCCTCGATCTCGGCGTCACCCTCAACCTCGAAACCGTCGACCGCTCCGGCATCACCTCCACCAAAGTCCACGTCCTCGAACACGGCCACCTCGCCGAAGTCAGCACCCACGAGCACGCGCACGAGCACACCCACGCCGAAGCTCACACCCCCGAGCGCAATCACAGCCACACCCATACCCACGAACACACCCACAGCCCGGAGCACACCCACGAACCTGCCGAGCAGCACCCCCACACCCACGGCCGCTCCCTCACCGACATCCGCGACCTCATCCGCTCCTCCCCCCTCGCCGATCCCGTCAAAACCCTCGCCCTCCAAACCTTCGAACTCCTCGGCCACTCCGAAGCCAAAATCCACAACGTCCCCCTCGACCAGATCCACTTCCACGAAGTCGGCGCCGTCGATGCCATCGTCGACATCGTCGCCGCCAGCGCCGGCATCCACGCCCTCAACACCCAGTCGATCTCCGAGACCGGCGAGCCCCTCCAATGGCACTGCTCTCCGCTAAACGTCGGCGGCGGCATGGTCCAATGCGCCCACGGCAACTTCCCCGTTCCCGCGCCGGCAACCGCCGACCTCCTGCGCGGCCTCCCCACCTACTCCGCCAACATCCAGAAGGAGCTCGTCACCCCCACTGGCGCAGCCATCCTTCGCACCCTCGTCCCCACCTTCGGCCCACAGCCCGCCATGCGCTCCAGTCAGATCGGCTACGGCGCCGGCACCCGCAACCCCAAGGGCTTCCCCAACGTCCTCCGCCTCACCCTCGGCGAAGCCATACCGCTCCCCGAAGCACACCGCGCACCCGCCGCCGCAAACCACGCGGTCATTTCGACCGGTGCAGCCGCCGCAACTGAGAGACCCCTGTCTGTCGATTCAGCGACGAACTCCGCTCCAAAGCACCCCCACACCCTCGGCTCGCCCGCCAGCTTCGGCGAAGGCTTTCACAGCCACACCGCCCACACCGACCTCGTCACCGTGCTCGAGACCGCGCTCGACGACCTCAGCCCCCAGATCCTCGCCCACGTCACCGAGCAAGCATTTGCGCTTGGAGCTTTGGACGTCATGACCACCGCCGTCGGCATGAAGAAGGGCCGCCCCGGAACCCTCATCACCATCCTCACCGGCGACGAACACAGCCCCGCCCTCGAGCGCCTCCTGCTCCGCGAAACCTCCACCCTCGGCATTCGCATCCACCAGCAGCGCCGCATCTGTCTCGCGCGCCATCACACGACCGTAACGACCCGCTTCGGCGATATCCGCATCAAGATCGGCTCTTTCGACACCGAGGCCGTAAACGCCGCGCCTGAGTTCGAAGATTGCCGCGCCGCCGCCGCCGCCGGCAACATCCCCATCAAAGAGGTGATGCAGGCCGCCATCGCCGCTTACGTCAACCTCAAGGAAACTAAATCGCCCCCAAGCCACACCTCACCCAAGCTAATACCCCAGCTCATAGCTGACCGATAGAAATAGCCCAGCCAGCAGCCCGCCAACCATGACCAAGACCTCTCTCCTCGATCTCCTCGCTGATGTGCAGCGCGGCTCTCTCACTCCCGAGCAGGCCTCGACCCGCCTCGCCAATCTCCCCTTCGAAGAGGTCGCCGAGCTCGGGGACATCCACGCCTCCACCCGCATCGACCACCATCGCGCCCTCCGCACCGGCCTCCCCGAGGTCATCTACGCCGCCGGCAAGACGCCTCAGCAGACCGCCTCCATCTTCGTCCGCATGGCCGCCGCCGGCTCCGACGTCCTTGCCACCCGCGCCGACGCCCCCACCGCCGAAGCCGTGCTCGTCCACACTCCCGCCGCAATCTATCATGGGCAAGCCCGCGCCCTCACCCTTCGCCAATCCCCCGCCTCCGACCCGAAGGGCCACATCGCCATCCTCTGCGCCGGTACCAGCGACCTCCCCGTCGCCGAAGAGGCCGCCGTCACCGCCGAACTCTTCAACGCCCGCGTTACCCGCCTCTATGACGTCGGCGTGGCCGGCCTCCATCGCCTGCTCGCCGTCCGCACGGAGCTCGCCGAAGCCCACGCCGTCATCGTCTGCGCCGGCATGGAAGGCGCCCTTCCCTCCGTCGTCGGCGGTCTGGTCGCCGTTCCCGTCATCGCCGTCCCCACCTCCGTCGGCTACGGCGCGTCCTTTGCCGGAGCCGCCGCCCTCCTCGGCATGCTCAACTCCTGCTCCCCCAATGTGACTGTGGTCAACATCGATAACGGCTTCGGCGCCGCCTTCACCGCGACCCTCATCGCCCGAGCCTCTCACCGCTCCTGAATCCCGCATCACACTAACTCGGCAGAAAAACCCGGTGCCCCATCTTCCCCGCAGTCTCATCGCGCCTAAGCTGGGTTCATCGTGCAGAGCACAACCGTCTCACCCCATCATCAAGGAGCACCATGGAACGCAGAGACTTCCTCAAATCCGCCACCGCCGCCAGCCTCGCCGCCGCAGCACCCGGCGCTCTCTCCCAGACCTCCGCCCCATCCAATACCAGCTCCCCCGCCCATCGTCCCGAGGCCCCCGGCATGGTCTACCGTGAGCTCGGCACCACCGGCGAACGGGTCTCCGCTATCGGCATGGGCGGCTTCCATATCGGCAAGCAGCCCGATCCGGCCGAAAGCGTCCGCCTCATCCGCTCCGCCGTCGACCGCGGCATCACCTTTCTCGATAACTCGTGGGACTACAACGACGGCCTCAGCGAGGTCCGCATGGGCCACGCACTCAAAGACGGCTACCGTGAAAAAGTTCTCCTGATGACCAAGATGGACGGCCGCACCAAGGCCGAGTACAGCAAGCAGCTCGAGCAATCGCTCGGCCGACTCCAGGTCGATCACATCGATCTCGTCCAGTTTCACGAGATCATCCGCATGGAAGACCCCGACCGCATCTTCGCCGACGATGGAGCCATCCACGCCGCCATGGAGGCCCGCCAGGCCGGCAAGATCCGCTTCATCGGCTTCACCGGACACAAGGACCCTGCCGTCCACCTCCGCATGTTCGAAACCGCCGCCAAGCATAACTTCAAATTCGACACCGTCCAGATGCCCGTCAACGTGATGGACGCGCACTTCCGTTCGTTCACCAACGAAGTCATCCCCGTCGCGCAGAAAGCCGGCACCGGCGTCCTCGCCATGAAGACCTTTGGCGACGACTTCATCCTCCGCAGCAACACCGTCCAGCCCATCGAGGCGCTCCACTACGGCCTCTCGCAACCCGTCTCGGTCGTCATCACCGGCATCGACAAGCCCGAGATCCTCGATCAGGCCATCGAAGCCGCACGCACCTTCAAGCCGATGTCCAGGACAGAGATGGCCAGCCTGCTCAACCGCACCCGCGATGCCGCCCTCACCGGCAAATTCGAACCCTTTAAGACCACCCAGAAGTTCGACAGCACCGCCAGCAACCCCAAATGGCTAGGCTGATACCCAGGCCACTCGGGGCTTGACCCGAGTGGCTGCCCGAACCCAAGTGGCTCGTACAAACCCAAGTGGCGCAGCCTTTGCTTTTCTTTCTTCGACTCCGAGTAAAGCGAGCAACCTGCTTCTGGCTCGCCACGCTCTACTGATTCACCCCACTCGCCAGGAAACCCCCGTCCACCACCAGTATCTCCCCCGTAATAAAAGCCGACGCATCGCTCGCCAGAAAGATCGCCGACCCCACCAGCTCCTCGGTCCTCCCAAACCGCCCCATCGGCGTCCGCATCCGCAGCTCCTTCCCGCGCTCGCTCTTATCCAGCAGATCCGCGTTCAACGCCGTCCGAAACACCCCCGGCGCAATCGCATTCACCGTTACCCCGCGCGCACTCCACTCGACCGCCAGAGACCTCGTCAGCGCGCCCACCGCCGCCTTGCTCGCCGCATACGCCGTCACCTCCTTCAGCGACACAAACGTATTCAGCGACGCGATATTGATGATCCGACCGTACCCCCGCTCCAGCATCTGCCGCCCGAAGATCTGGCACGCCCGCAGCGTCCCGGTCAGATTGGTGTCCAGGATGTCGTTCCACAGGTCCTCCGGAAAGTCTACCGTGGGCGCGCGCTTGATCTTGCCCGCGCAGTTAATCAGGATGTCCACCTTCCCAAACTCCTTCAGCGTCCCCGCCAGCAGCGCCTCCAGCGTCGCCCGATCCGCAACGTCGCTGGTCAGCCGCGGCGCCCTCCGGCCCTTCGCTTCGATCAGCTTCGCCGCCTCGTCCACCTGTTCCGCGCGGCGCGAGCTCGCCACCACATCCGCCCCCGCCTCCGCCAGCCCGATCGCCATCGCCAAACCGATGCCGCTCGTCCCCCCAATCACCACCGCACTCTTGCCACTCAGATCAAACAACGGATGTCCCATCGATCTCCTCAAAACAAACTCCCTGCAGTTGGTCCTACGTCGTCATCCTGAGCGAAGCGAAGGACCCCTGTATATTGCATTGCATTGCACTTGCTCGTTACGCCATCCTATCCCGTGAGCAACGCGCCCCCACTCCACAGCTCAGCCACTAACTCCACCCAGCTCCCTCAAAATATCATCCACAACCTCCTCCGGACTCCGGTCGTTCACCACGTCCAGCGCCTCCCCCTCCGGCCGCTCCAGCGTCGCCAGCTGGCTGTCGAGCAGCTTCGGAGCCATAAACGCATGGTGCCGCTTCGCCAGCCGTTCCGCGATCAGCTCCTTGGAAGCCTCCAGCAGCACAAGTTTCAACGCCCCTTCCGGCATCCCCGCGTTCAACGTCTCGCGGTAGCTCTCCTTCAACGCCGAGCAAGCCAGCACGCCGCCTTTGCCCGCCGCGAACCAGCCCCGCAATATCCGGTTCAGCTCCTCCAGCCACGGCTCCCGATCCTCATCGGTCAGCGGCTGCCCCGCCGCCATCTTCGCCTTGTTCGCCGCCGAATGAAAGTCGTCTGCATCCGCGAACACCACGCCCTTCCGCTCCGCCAGCAGTGTCCCGATCGTCGTCTTTCCCGACCCACTCACACCCATCAACACAACAATCATCGCAGCCCGCCATCTAACCGCCGTCATCTCGACCAAAGGCAGCGAGCCGCCGCGTAGCAGAGAGACCTCTGTTATTCGCCTTTGCCTCGCCATCGCCTCTCGCTACGCACGCTCGTTCGCTTTGCTCTTCTCTCCCGCGCCGCGCTTAACCCCTAGCTCCCCAGGAACACCGGCCGTATATGCCGCTCGAAAAGATTCGTTGTCACGTTTCTCGCAACGGTTTCCTCATTCGCCTCGAGCGCCTTCCGGTACCGGTCGCCCATCCTCGCCGCCACCTTGAAGCCCACATGCAGCAGCTGCCGAAAGCTCTGGTTGTAAGCCGCATTGCCGCCGTCGTGACGCAGCGCCGACGTGTACTGCTCACCCGTCCAACCCTCCACATCCTCCGGCCTCGGCAGCTTCGCTTCCACAATATCGATCACCGTCGCGTACGGCTGCGTCAGCTCGCTCCTGTGCGCGTATGCCTCCCGGTAGACCTCCTTCGCGATCTCAAGCCCGCCGCCCCCGGCCTCCGCCAGGCCGATCAGTTCCTCCAGCCACGTCGTCCCCGCCGTCTTCAAATGCACACCCGCCTCGAACCGATGCATCGCCTCGTGGATCGCCCCGTAGATCGAAAACTTATCCGACCCCGAGTGCACGCTCAGCTTCAGATTCCCCGGCAGTCCGTACGTCTCGACCGCAAACGCAATCGCCGCCAGGTCTTCGTTGAACTCCTTGGTGAACTGCGGCACATCGCCCACATAATCCACGCCCTTGTTGAAGCGCCCCGTAAATTTCGGCGCAATCGTCTGGATCGGAATCCGCTCGTCCGCAATCGCCGCCAGAATGATCAGCAGCTCCACCGGGGTCTGCGGCGAGTCCGTTTCGTCCATCGAAACCTCAGGCACAAACTTGCCCTCGCCCTTCACCTCCACCAGGTGTCGGTAGATCCTCCCCGCATCCTCGACCGCCGCCAGAAACTTGTTCGCCACGCCCTTCACAAACGCCTCATCCGTCTTGAACGGCGCGTCAATCGATGGAATCGTTACCTCTCCTACCAGCTCGGGATGCCGACCCACAAACGCCCGCACCTCCTCCTCTGCGGCCGGCTTCCCAATCATCTCCGCTACATCCAGCGTAAAGAAGTCGCACGGCGCCACAAACCGGTCGACCGTCTTGAGGTTGATATGGTCCGCATCCAGAAAGTAAGGCTTCGCCCACCCAAGCTCCTTCACCGCCGCATCCGCCGCCGCCCGCGTCGCGCTCGGCTCCGAGCCGATAATCATGTGCTCCCGGTTCGACTTGTTCCACACCGGGACGACCTCAACCCCCCGCTCTGCCGCCTGCACACAGGCCTGCAACTGCGCCTTCGCCTGGTGGGCGAAACGGTCGCCCACACCCACGGAAAACCTGGGCAACTCCAATCCTTCACTCATCACGGACAACCCGCCCTTCCTTAACCCACTTCACTAACACAATGGTCTAACCAGTTCCGTCGTCCGCCCAGCATACTGACTCGCTACCGCATCGGGCAATCTCCTCCCGAAACTCAGCATGGACACCGGCCTGCGGGCAATGGGCGCTTACCCTCAGTGCCGCTCATCCTTTTTGATTGAACCGCCCCTCGTAAGCCCACAGCCCCAGCCCCGGGTTGGACACAAAGAAAATCTCCTCCCCGTCCACGACATTCCAGCCGTCCTTCAGCGTCTCCGGGTTATACCTGCGGCAGGCCTCCGCCACATCTCCAAACTCGTACCCGGCACCCTCAATCTCGCCTCGCGTCAGGCCGCCCGGGCAGTACCGTATCCGGAACCGGCCCTCGCTCGATCCGTGAATCAGGTGCGCCGCCGCGCTCAGGTTGCCCGCCAGCTGCGGGTCCTCCTTTACCGCCTCGAGCGTCTTCGGCGTTCCACAGTACCCATGCCGCCGGATCAGCATGTCGATCGTCTGATCCTCCCCAAACTCATGCACCCCCGGAGCCAGCACTACCAGCTCGCCTCCGTCCGCCATCGCCATCCGCGTCCGGTACACGCTCTTGTTGCCCAGCCACGTCGACCGGAACTCGTGCGGGTCCAGAAACACCACCGCCTTCCTAATCTCGCGATCCATCATCTGAAAGTTGCACTGGAGGCTCAGCGCCGCCGCCCGCTCAAAACACTCCGCGTCATCCCCGACATACATCCCGCGGATCACCAGCGCCCCGGCCGCATTCTTGCTCACCACCGTCTGCACATACACGACCTGCGGCAGCAGCCCGCCAAAGTGTTCGCTAGCATAGTTCAGCACCCGCCTCACCGGAGTATCCGCGCGCCCCATCATGCGCTCCATCCCATACACCGCGCCCAGAAAATGCGACCGGTGGATTCCCATCACCCCACCCGTCCCCACGAAGATATTCTTCGACCCGTTCGCAAAACCCACCACCTCGTGCGGAACTACCTGCCCGACCGACAGGATCAGGTCATGCCCGCCATCCCGCAGCAGCTTGTTCACCTGCGCCGGCCACGTGTAATCGAGCTTGCCCTCGCTCACCTCCCGCACAAACCTCCCCGGCACCTCGCCCAGCGTCACCACGTCTCTGCGCCAGTCATGCACCCGAAATAAGTCTCGCGGTGTCTTGCCGAACATCGTCCGGATCTCCGCGTCCGTCATCTTCCTGTGAGTTCCCAGCGCTGGCAGCACATCCACCATGCGCTCGCCGTAGAACTCCCACGCCATCTCGGTCAGCTCCCCCGCGCGAGAGTGCATCCGCGTAAAATCCGGCGGAACCGCCAGCACCCTCCGCCGCTCCCCCAGCCGCTCCAAAGCCCCAGAGAGGTTCGCCTTCACCTCATCAACAGACATCTCCGTCGATGCCGACCCGCTTGCGAAGAACAGACTCATATCCCAGCATCATAAGCGTCATGACCATCGCCCTTGCGCCCGAGACCCCTAACCGCGTCCAGGCGCCGGCGCAACCGCAGCACACCGGAACCGAACCCGAGACCGGAAATCCACCAGGAGCAACCATGCCCGAGCAGCACATCCGCATCGCCATGCCGGACGGCAAACAGACCGACGCCTTCCTCTTCACCCCGGACAACAACGAGGCGACCTCGCCCCTCTCCGGCGTCATCGACTACCCCGACATCAAGGGCATTCGCGAGGCCAGCCGCGCCATGTCGCAGCGCGTCGCCAACGAGGGCTACCTGGTCCTCTCCCCCAACGTCTTCTACCGCTTCGGTCCCCCTCCCGTCTTCGACGACGTGCCCTGGGACTTCTCCAACCCACAGACCCAGCAGCGCTTCCAGCAGCTCACCGAGCCGCTTTCCGGCGAGGCCTTCGCCGCCGACGTCCGCGCCTACGTCGCCGCTCTCGATGCCAACGGCGCGTCTCCCGGACCCATCGGCGTTATCGGCCACTGCTTCACCGGCACCCTGGCCCTCCGCACCGCCGCCGCCCTTCCCGGCCGCATCGCCGCGGCCGTCTCCTTTCACGGCGGAGGCCTGTACCGGGAGAACGACCCAACCAGCCCCCACCTCGAGCTCCCGAAGATCAAGGCCAGCCTCTACTTCGGCCATGCCACGAACGACGGCAGCATGCCCGCAGAAGCCATCCAGCACCTCGAACAGAAGCTCGCGGATTGGGGCGGCCTCTACGAGAGCGAGGTCTACAACGCCGCCCACGGCTGGACCATCCCCGACATGCCGTCCTACAACCGGCCCGAGGCGGAACGAGCCCACGCCAAGCTCCTCTCGCTCCTGCCCACCCTTCGCTCGTAAGCACAGCCCTTGCAGACAGCGGCGGTGATCGTCTCCGGACCATCACCGCCCCCGCCTCGATCTCAATACCGAGACCTACTCCGCCTGCATCAGCGAAAACTTGTGCCGGACGTCCGACCCCCGCACCCAGAAAATCACATCCTCGGCGATGTTGGTCGCGTGATCCGCCGACCGCTCCAGGTTCCTCGCCGTGATGATTGCGCTCAGCGCCTGGCTGCTCACCACGGGATGCTGCAGCATCACCGCCAGCAAATCCTGCTGCACCGACCGGTTCATGGCATCGATCTCGTCGTCCATCGCCAAAACGCCCTCCGCCATCCTGGCATCCGCCTCCAGCAGCGACTGGATCGCCCGCCGGATCATCACCCGCACCTTCTCGCCCATATCCGATATGTCGATCGGCAGCGAGATGTGCGGAAGTTTGTGCATCGCCTCCGCCCGCTCCGCGATGTTGGTCGCCTGGTCGCCGATCCGCTCGAGATCGCCATTGATCTTGATCACCGACAGGATGAACCGCAGGTCGATCGCCATCGGCTGCTCCTTCGCCAGCAGGTCGTACGCCATCTCGTCCACATCCCGCTCGGCCGCGTTGATCGCCGCCTCCACCTCATGCACATGCGCGCACAAACCCATGTCGTCCGTCATGTATGCCTCCAGCGAGAACTCCAGCGCCTGCTGCGACAACGCAGCCATGGCCAACAACTTATCCTTCAACGCAACCAGCTGCTGCTGGAAATTGATACGGGGCATGGCGGGAAGAGTCCTCTCAAATCAATCTCTCCATTCTCATCTACCCCTTGCGACGAAGCGATGAAAATGTGAACGCCCTGTTGCGATCCTGATTCCCGCCGCGATCCTGATTCCCGTCGAGACCCTGATTCTCGCCGCATTCCCGATTCCCGCCGATTCGCTTCGCTGTTGCTTGTCCCTTGGTTGTCATCCCCGGGCGATCTGCTTCTCGTATCTCGCCTTTGCTTTGCTGTTGTCCTATTCGGTGATCACCGGTAAACCAGATAACCCGTCCGCCTCCCCGCAAAAGCCTCGATCCCCACTCCCCAGCTTTTTGCAATCACCCGCGCATCATCGCCATGCTCCAGCCCCGCCATCGTCGCCGCGTTCGCCACCAACCGCGCAGCCTTCCGCCACTGGAACGGCTCCGGGTACATCCGTCGCAGCGCCGCAATCAACTCCACCCCCAACTCCGGCGAATCCAGCGCCGCACGATCCGTGACCGTCATCCGCACCCCTTCAATGCTCTGACCATGGAAGGGATAACGGTTGCCATCCTCGGCCACCTCCATCCGCGTCCCCTCGAATCGCACTCCCGGAATCGCCCGCAAATTCAGTGCGGCCGCCACCTCCTCCCCTTTCATCCATGCCGCCCCAAACACCTCGAACGGAGTCGCCGTCCCGCGCCCGACCGACACGTTCGTCCCCTCCAGAAACGCCACTCCCGGATACAGCAGCGCCGCAGCTTCGGTCCGCAGGTTCGGGCTCGGGTTCACCCAGGGCACACCCGTCTCATCGAAGTACTCCGGCCGTCGCCACCCCTGCATCGGCACTACAGTCACCTTTGCCCCAAGCTGCTTCTCCCCGTTGCTGTACCGCGCCAGCTCTCCCATCGTCATCCCATGCCGCACCGGCATCGGCATGTAATCCGTGTAGCTCTCCAGCCCCGCGTCCGAGACCGGACCCTGCACCGCAACGCCACCGATCAGCGCCGGCCGGTCCAGCACGATCAACTCAATCCCGGCCTTCGCCGCAGCCTCGACGAAGTACCCCAGCACCGTCTCATACGTGTAGAACCGCACCCCGGCATCCTGGAGATCCACCACCACCGCATCCAGCTTTCTCAAGTCCTCCGTCTTGGGTCTCCGGTCCGCCTCCTTCGCCCCATACAGGCTCAACACCGGCAGCCCCGTCGCCGTGTCGACCGAGTCCCCGATCCCAGTCGAATCCTTCACCCCGGCGATCCCATGCTCCGGCGAGAACAGCACCGTCAGCTCGGCTCCCGGCACCGCCTTGGCCGCATCCTTTGCCAGCACATCGATCGTTCGCCGCCCGCCACGGTCCATCCCCGTCTGGTTCGTCAGCAACCCCATCCGCAGGCGTCCCCCATGCCGGCCCGCCATCTCCCGCAACTCCGCGAACTGGGTCGCCTCCAACACATCCACCCCGGTCAGGACGCGCTCCGCTCCGCTCGGCCCTTTCCCGGCATCCGCTGCTCCGTATAGCTGCAGAGTCTTCCCCACTGCTGTCGCCACCGCCCCTCGCAAAGCCGAGATCGGCGGCCGGCCCCGCGGATGAACCGCATTCGCCAGCAGCACCACATACGTGTCGCTCCCCGGATCCATCCACAGGCTCGTCCCCGTGAACCCCGTATGCCCGAAGCTCCCCACCGGGAACACCTCGCCCCGCGGCCGCGAGAACGAGGAGTCGATATCCCATCCCAGCCCCCGCACCTGGTGCCCCGCCCGGCTCGGATAGGTTGCCGCGACTCCAACAACCGGCTGTGCCAGGTCCGACGGCAGGTGCCCCGGCTGCTCCGGCGTTGTCATCAGCTCGATCGTCCCCTGCCGCAACGGAAACGCGCTCGGCCTCCCCGCCAGGCGATCCAGCAGCGCCTGCGCAAACAGGCTCACGTCATGAGCCGTCGAAAACAAACCCGCATGCCCCGCCACACCGCCCATCCGCCGCGCCGTAGGGTCATGGACCGTCCCCCGCAGCAGCTTGCCGTCCGTCATCGGCTTGTCGTCGTTGTAAGCCGTGGGCGCAATCCGCCCGGCCCACTTCGATGGCGGCAGATACCTCGTCTCGCTCATCCCCAGCGGCCCAAAGATATGCTCTTCCGCATACCCCTCCAGCCGCTCCCCGCTCACCCGCTCCACCAGCACCCCCAGCGTGATGAAGTTGATATCCGAGTACTTGAACGCCGTCCCCGGAGGCGTCTCCAGCCCCGACTCCATCGCCCTCCGCACCCCCTCCGCCTTTCCGCTCCAAGCATCCGTCAGCCGCACATCCGCCGGCAGCCCCGAGGTGTGCGTCAGCAACTCCCGCACCGTCACCCCCGCTTTTCCGTTGACCCCAAACTCCGGCAGATAGTTCATCACCGGGTCGTCCAGCCCCACCTTGCCCTGCTCATACAGCTGCATCACCGCTGTCGCCGTCACCAGGCACTTCGTCAGCGACGCCATATCGAAGATCGTGTCTGCCGTCATCGCCTCCCGCTTCGGCTCGACCTCCCGCTCGCCGTAGGCCCGCTCGTACACCGCCCGCCCGCTATGCCCCACCACCAGCACCGCCCCGGGCAGCTTACCGGCCGCAATCGCCTCCTCGATCGCTCGGTCCACCCCGCTGAACTGCGGTGTCGCCGCCGCCGCCGCGCTCGCCCGGAGCTCCTCCTGCGCCATCCCCGGCCTCGCTGCGCCAAGCAGCACAAACCCCGCCACCACCGCGGCCGCGATCCGTCCCTGCCGCCCAACCACCAGGCTCGCCACGCTCCCCACCGCAAACGTCACCGCACTCCCGATCAGCACATACCACGTAAACGCCACATGCGGAATCGTAACCACTCCAAGCACAATGGGCGCCGGATGCTGCCACAGCAGCACATTCAAGCAGAACCCCACCACCATCCCCACCGTCGCTCCCGCCTGCGTCGCCCTCCCGTTCACCGTGCCCAGCAGAAACACCCCCAGCAAAGCCCCATACGCCACACTTGCAATCGACAGCCCGATCTCGACCACGTGCCCCTTCCCTCCTACGCCTACCGCGTACACCGCGATCCCAAACAGCACCAACGCCCAGAATACCGTCGAGCTCCGCGCCACCAGGGCCCGCTCCCGCTCCCCCGCCGCCGGCCGCCAGTGCATCCAGAAGTCCACCACCGTCGTCGACGACAACGAGTTCAGCGCCGCGCTCAAATTCGACATCGCCGCCGCCAGGATCGCCGCCACCAGCAGCCCCGCCACGCCCCGCGGCATCTGCTGCACGATAAACGTCGGGAAGATCCGGTCCCCGCTCGCGAAGGTCTGCGGATGCTGCCCATAAAACACAAACAGCCCTACCCCGATCAGCAGAAACAGAGTGAACTGGATGAAGATCACCACGCCCGAGCTCAACAGCGCCAGCCGGCTCTCCGTCAGGTTCCTCGCTGCCAGCATCCGCTGCACCATCAGCTGGTCCGTTCCATGCGATGCCATGGTCAAAAACGTCCCGCCCAGCACCCCCGCCCAGAAGGTGTAATTTTCAGTCACATTCACCGCGAAGTTCAACAGGTGAAACTTCCCCGCCGCCGACCCCACCGCATGGATCGCACCCCACCCGCCCGCGACATGCGTTCCCAGCGTCGCCATCGCGACCACCGTCCCGCCCACATAGATCCCCATCTGCACTACATCCGTCCACACCACCGCCGCCATCCCACCCTCAAACGTGTACAGCAGACACAGCGCCGAGATGATCGCGATCGACAGCACATCGCCCGTCCCGATCGCGATCCCCACCACGATCGAGACCGCAAACACCCGCACCCCCTCGGCCGCCGCCCGCGTCAGCAAAAACAGCCCCGCCGTCACCTTATGCAGCGTGCTTCCGAACCGCCGGTCGATCAGCTGGTACGCCGTCAGCATCTCGCCCTGGAAGTACTTCGGCAGAAACAGCAGCGCCACCACCACCCGCCCGATCATGTACCCAAACACCACCTGCAGAAATCCAAGATCCCGCCCATACGCCACCCCCGGGATCGAAATGATCGTCAGCGTCGAGGTCTCCGCGCTCACGATCGACAACCCGATCGCCCACCACGGAATCGTCCGCCCAGCCAGAAAATACCCCCGCAGCGACCGGTCCTTCGATCCGCGAAATCGCAGCCCGAACAGGGTGATCCCCACCAGGTACGCCGCCACCATTCCCAGATCCAGCCCACTCAGCCGCCCCGCCTGCCCAGCCGTCATGCATCCGCCCCCGCCACAGCCTCACCCCGCACATACGTCCCCACCAGCCGCCCACTCCCATCGAACCGGTTCAGATTCGCCGCCTCCCCCACCCGCACCTCGCCAATTCCCTCCAGCCCCAGCATCCGCGCCGGATTCGCCGATCCCATCCGCACCGCCGCCGCCAGGGCCATCCCCGTCTCAGCCTGCAGATTCGCGACCGCCCGGTCCATCGTCAGCACCGAGCCCGCCAGCACCCCGCCGTCCGTCGTGCACACCGCCCCCTTCACATGCACCCGCACCCCGCCCAGCTCGTAGTCCCCATCCGTCATCCCCGCAGCCGCCATGCTGTCTGTAACCAGAATGGACCGCTGGTCCCCCTTGCACCGAAACCACAGCCGCACCGCCTCCGGAGCCACATGCACGCCGTCGCAGATCAGCTCCGCATACAGCGCTCCCTCGTCCAGCACCACGCCCAGGATCCCCGGCTCCCGGTGATCGAGCGCCCGCATCGCATTAAACGTGTGGGTCGCGCTCTTCGCTCCCGCCGCCACCGCTGCCCGAGCCTCCGCCGTCGTCGCATCGGAGTGCCCGATCGACACCCGCACCCCCACCTCCACCGCCCGCCGAATCACCTCCATCGCTCCCGCCACCTCCGGTGCGATCGTCATCAGCCGGATCGTTCCCCGCGCCGCCTCCCACATCCGGTCGAAGACCGCAACCGTCGGCGGCAGGATCCACTCCGCCGGATGCATCCCCTTCTTCGCATGCGAGACAAACGGACCCTCGATATGGATCCCCACCGGCGTCGCCTCTCCGCGCCGGTCCCCTCTCTCGACCGCCCCCGCCAGCGCCTCCAGAGCCCGCAGCGTGGCGTCCATCGGAGCCGTCAGCGTCGTCGCCAGGTAGCTCCCAACTCCCCTTCCCGCATAGAAACGCCCGATCGCCGACATCCCCTCCGGTCCCGCATCCATCAGGTCGTGCCCCGCCGCTCCATGCGTATGCACATCCAAGAACGCCGACGTCAGCGTCTCCTCGCTCCGCAACGCCGTATCGCTCGAGATCTCCGCAATCCGCCCCTCCCCATCCACCCGCACCACCGGATACTCGATCACCCCGACACCCGTCACCAGCCGCCGCGCCGTCAGCGTCTTGCCCGACGTTGTTCCCGTCTTGTCCGTCGCCGCCATCAGCGCACCCCCGCCGCCGGCATCGGGATCCCCAGCTCGCTCGCCGCTGGCAAGGTGTGCGCGTCCGCCCACTGCCGCTGCGCCGACCGCACCTTGTCCGATCGGCCCAGCCACATCCCGATCGTGTAGTCGTAGTGCTCCAGCACCGGCCGCAATGCATACGGCCGGTTCGACCGCAGCCACGCCTGCTCATATAAGTCCCGGATCAGGGAGTACGTATCCTTGATGTCCTGTATCCGGCCGTTCACCCCATTGATGTCGCCCAGCTGCCGCGAAACCTCCATCCGCTTCACCCGGTCCGTCGCTCCCTGCCCCGCATAGGCCCACTGGTAGTCCTGCTCCATCTCCTCCGCTACTTGGAACTTCAGCCCGATGAAGTCCATCCGCCGCGCCCCCAGCTCCAGCGCATCGATCGCGTCCGTCTCCCGCAGACTCGTCGGGTTCGACGGGTAACTGTTCGCCGCGTTCCAGTATGTGTTCCCGACGCTAGAGACCGCCGCTCCTCCCCCACCCACTATGAACTTCGCTGAAGGTGCCGGAGCCGCCGCCCTCGCCTCCGCAATCAGCGTCAACGCCCGCTCCGCATGCATCCGCACATCGTGCGTATACGGCCGGATCTTGTCGGCAACCACCAGCCCATCCTTCGACCACGGATCGATCCAGAACAGGCCGTTCGATCCGTCCCCCGTCTTGGCCTGGTCTCGCAACAACGCATGAGCCGCCATCAGCTCTCGCTGCGCCTCATTCAGCTTGCCGGTCGCGTCCCCGTGGAACACCTGCCCGTAGCTCTCCTCGAACTGCGGGATCGAGCTCTCGCCCTTCTGCCATCCGGCCGCCGCTCCAAACAGCACCCCGTACCAGTCCATATTCACCAGACCCTCGCCATCGTCGTTCCAGATCGTGTTCAACTCGCCGTTGCACCCGAGCCTCTGCCCATCCCGCACAAATCCCTGGATATTCTGGAGCCCCATCCCGTAATTCGGGTACACGCGCGACCAGTTGTTCACCCCCGGCGCCACCCACGTCTCAAACCTCGCATTCGTGAACGGCAGGATGTAACGGTCGAACCCCTTCGGCTGCGGGTTGTACTCCCATGCCACCGCTACCGTCGCATCCTTGAAGCTCTGCGGCATCGCCTTCACCAGGTCCGGCGAATTCATCGCAATATCGCCCCAGAACAGCAGCTTCCGGTGCAGCGGCGCCAGCGCCTCCACAATCCTCTGCATAAACTGGAGGTACACCGCGCCCAGCCCCCGCGCATCTACATCCGCCTTCGTCTGACCCTCCCCCAGGTCCACCGTCTCATCCGCGCCGACATGCAGGAACGGCCCCGGATAGATCTGCGCCAGCTCCCCAAACCACGACTTGATCAGATCGATCGACCCGGCCTGTCCCGGCGCCAGCACCGCCCCATGCGGCGTCTCCGCCAGCTCCCTGTACTGGTCCCACACCAGCGTATGGTGCAGATGCCCAAAGGCCTCCTGCTCCGGAACGATCGTCACGTGGAACTGCCGCGCATACTCCACCAGCGCCCGCGCATCCGCCGCGCTCATGCTCCCGTTCGGCGGAGCCGCCAGCGGGTTCCCCGCATATTGCATCGTCTGCTCGAAATACGGCGAGTACAGGTTCACCTTGTACGCCGCAAGCGTTCGCACCATCTTCTTCTGGAAGTCCAGCGTCGGCACCGGCCCCCGCGACAGATCGTCGTCCAGCCCCCGATATCGCATCGCCGGCCAATCCCGAATCGTCGCCCCGTGCACCTCCGCACGCCCGTTCGTCGTCTCCACCATCTGCTTAGCCGTCTGCGCCCCGTAGAAGAGCCCCTCCGCCGTCGCCCCCGTCACCACCATCCCGTTTGCCGCCACCGAGATCGTGTACCCCTCCGCCCGCATCCCCTCGTCGAACCCCTTGGGCAGCCCTCCCCCGCCTGCCCTCACCAGCTCGATCGCAAACCCTCCCGTGGACTTCGCCGGCACGCCACGCTCCACCAGCGTTTGACGCAGATCCTCCGCCGCAAACTGGTCCTCGGCCGAGCACCCCGCGCACACCACCCGCACCCCGTTCGGCAACGGCGTCACCGCTCCCGCCCGAACCTCTCGCGGCATCGGGATCAGCTTGGTCCCCTGCGCTCCCGCACTCCCCGCCAGCATTCCCGAAACCGTTGCCGCAACCACACCAACCCGGTAAAAATTCATCCACTTACCCTACCGCACCTTCCCTGCTTTCGCGATCCGTCAGCATCTGCGAAAGCACTGCCGTTCCCTCCCCGCTTCTGGCTCCACCCCGCCATCCACCCGATTGTTCAACCATCCACACGCTTCTGGGAGCATCAAAGCCAAACAGCAAGCGAGCCGAAGCGCAATCCCTGTGCGTCCCCACCTCCGCCTCGCCCTGTCGACAAACACTCTGAGAGGTTCCATGACGAAGCAACTGCAAGCGACCCTGGCAGCGATCCTGGTGATGTCCGCCATGTCGGTCCGGGCGCAGCTGAACACATCCACCACCACCTCCAAATCTTCGCCCCACACCACGAGGACAACCCTGGTCACAACCGACCGCTCCGCCTCTCAATCCGATTCCAACTCCACCGCGAAATCCAAAAAGCGATCAACGGCCCGCAAGTCCACCACCCGCAAGTCGACATCTAGGAAGGCGCCCGTCGAGAGCTCCACAGCGCGCGAGCTCCGCGAACTCCGCGAAGAGATGGTCAACCAGCAGGCCCAGATCGACGCCCTCAAACAGCAAAACTCCGACAAGGATGCGAAGCTCGCCACCGCCGCCTCCGACGCGCAGGCCGCTAACGCCTCAGCTGCCGCCGCGACCGCTCAGGCCCAGAGCCTCCAAACCCTCATCCAGGCCAACTCGAGCTCCGTCCAGACCCTGTCGAGCGACGTCAGCGATCTCAAGGTCGCCAACACCGGCCTCGCCACCACCCTCAGCGAAGCCAAACGCGACCTCAACGAGAAGATCGAGTCGCCCACCACCCTCCACTACAAGGGCGTCACCATCACCCCCGTCGTCTTCTTCGCACTCGAAGGTGTCTGGCGGCAGCGCTCCATCAACTCCGATATCGTCACCCCTTTCAACACGACGCCCTTCCCCGGATCGAACCAGGGTCACGTCAGCGAGTTGAACCTCTCTGGCCGCCAGAGCCGCCTGGGCGGCCTCTTTGAAGGCAACGCCGGCCCGTTCAAGCTCTCGGGCTACTTCGAAACCGACTTCCTCTCCGCCGGTACCACCTCCAACGCCAACCAGTCCAACAGCTACACCCTTCGCCAGCGCCAGATCTGGGGCAAGGCCGAGACCAAGGGTGGCTTCGCCGTCACCGGCGGACAGATGTGGTCGCTCGTAACCGAAAATGGCAAGTCCACCGACAACCGCACCGAGAAGCTGCCCAACACCGTCGATCCGCAGTACCACGTCGGCTACAGCTGGGCACGGCAACCGGCGCTCCGCGTTCAGGGCAAGCTCGGCAACCCGGTCTTCGGCAGCGCCGTCACCCTCGCCGCCGCGCTCGAGAACGCGCAGGACCAGAGCTTTACCGCAGCCAACGGTCCGTCGAACTTCTTCTTCGGCGGGCCGGGAACGACCGCAGGTGTCTACAACGTCGCCGGCAACTACGCCAACAACGTCGCTCCTGACGTCATCGCAAAAATCGCCATGGACTTCCCGCACAGTCATTTCGAGGTCGGCGGTCTCGCTCGCTTCGATCGCGCCCACGTCTATCCGCTCATCCTCTCCCCCACCGGTGCCACCATCGGCTACTCGCCCAACGGCTACAACGACACCAAGCTCGCCGGCGGCGGCTTCGGCAGCGCTCGCGTCACCGTCAGCAAGTACGCCGACATCGCCGTACAAGGCATGTTCGGCGATGGCACCGGCCGCTACGGCTCCTCCCAGCTCGCCGATCTGACCATCCACCCGGATGGCACTCTCGAGCCCGTCCGCAACTACCACGGCATGTTCTCGCTTGAAACCCATCCCACCAAGAAGCTCGACGTCTACGCCTACTACGGCGGTGAGTACGCGCAGCGCACCGTCTACGTCAGCCCCACCGGCGCCCTCGTCGGCTACGGCCCACGGAACATCGTGGACTCGGGCTGCAACGCCTACACCCCGACCACCGCAGGCCTTGGCGCCACCGGCGTCGCTGGCTCCCCGGCAACCGCGAACTGCGGCTCGCCAACCCGCTACATCCAGGAAGGCACCTTCGGCTACACCTACCGGCTCGTCAACAGCCCCAAGTACGGCCGCCTCCAGTACCAGTTCGTCTACAGCTACCTCATGCGTGCTTCGTGGGAAGGTCTCCTCAGCGGCACCAACGGATCTGGCAACGCAGTCTTCATCACGCCAAAAGCCCAGAACAACATGGTCTTCGGCGGCATGCGCTACTACATCCCCTGAACCCCTGTCTACCCCGCAACACCTCAGGAGGCGTCCCCACCAGGACGCCTCCTCTGCTGCCTCCTCTGCTTCTGCTGTTGCCTCTGCCTCTCTTTCTGCCCTTCCCGCAGGGAGCCTGCTGTCGTCGTTACCGTTGCCTGTGCTGCCTACATCCTTGCCGTTGCTCGCGCTGCCTACCCCCTGCCGTTGCCCGCTCTTTTGCTTGTCATTCAGGAGCGAAGCGGAGGAACCTGCTGTCCCCTCTGCCTCACTTCCGCCCCCACACCCACCCGATTCTTTGCTACGGTTAACCCGCCCACACAAGATCCGCCACCAGGTGTCCTCCCATGCTCCACGACCTCCGCCTCTTCCCCGCCGATCACGCCACCCGCCACATCGCCGCGCGCCTCTACCAGGTCGTCCGCGACTCCCCCATCCTCTCCCCCCACGGCCACACCGATCCCGCCTGGTTCGCCGAAAACAAGCCCTTTCCCAACCCCGCCGCGCTCTTCATCCAGCCTGACCACTACATCTTCCGCATGCTTTATTCACAGGGCATCCCGCTGGAGAGCCTCGGCGTTCCCACCGCCAACGGCCCCGGCACCGCGGACCCCCGCGAAGTCTGGCGCACCTTCGCCCGCAACTACTTCCTCTTCCGCGGAACCCCCACCCGCCTCTGGCTCGATCACTCCCTCTCCACCCTCTTCGGCCTCCACGATCGCCTCGACCAGGACAACGCCCGCGACTATTACGACATCATCGATCGCGCCCTCAGGACCCCCGAGTTCCTCCCCCGTGCCCTCTTCAACCGCTTCCGCATCGAGGTCCTCGCCACCACCGACTCCCCCCTCGACACCCTCGAACACCACCAGGCCATCCGCAAATCCGGCTGGCACGGCCGCGTCCTCCCCACCTTCCGCCCCGACTCCGTCATCGACGCCGAATTCGCCGGCTTCCGCCAAAATATAGACCGGCTCGGCGAGATCGCCAACGAAGACACCTCCACCTGGAAGGGCTACCTCCACGCCCTCCGCAATCGCCGCGCCTTCTTCCAGGCCAACGGAGCCACCGCCACCGACCACGGCCATCTCACCGCCCTCACCGCTGACCTCACCCCCAACGAGGCCTCCGCTCTTTACGAACGCATCTATACCGGCAGCTTCTCGCCCGCGGACGTCACCCTCTTCCAGGCCCAGATGCTCACCGAGATGGCCGGCATGAGCGTCGACGACGGCCTCACCATGCAGCTCCATCCCGGCTCCATCCGCAACCACAACCCCGCCATCTTCAAAGCCTTCGGCCGCGACAAAGGCGCCGACATCCCCGCCCCCACCGAGTTCGTCCGCGCCCTCCGCCCCCTGCTCTCAAAATACGGCAACCATCCCCGCCTCACCTTCATCCTCTTCACCCTCGACGAGACCACCTACTCCCGCGAACTCGCCCCCCTCGCCGGCCACTACCCCGCTCTCCGCCTCGGCCCGCCCTGGTGGTTCCACGACTCCCCCGAAGGCATGATGCGCTTCCGCGAGCAAGCCACCGAGACCGCCGGCTTCTACAACACCGTCGGCTTCAACGACGACACCCGCGCCTTCCTCTCCATCCCCGCCCGCCACGACGTCAGCCGCCGCGTGGACTCCGCCTTCCTCGCCCGCCTCGTCGCCGAACACCGCCTCGACGAGTCCGAAGCCTTCGAACTCATCGAAGACCTGACCGTCAACCTCGTCCGCAAAGCCTACAAACTCTAGAAGTGCTTGACCCGGTAAACTGGCTCATGAGATTACCTGCTTCGCTTCGGGTCTCCCTGTTATCACTTTGCGTGCTCTTAGCAAGTCCCGATCTGGCCCAGACGCCTGCCGCAAGTGCACCCCCTCCCTAGTACTCGGCTCCGTACGCCTGGAGGGTTGTGAGGTACTTACGTCCTTTGTGAACCCCAAACATTGAGCTTCACGATTTGAGGCCACTGTCCACATGGACAAGTGTCTCCCTCGTCTTGACGCCCCACCCCAACCAAAGTAGCCTTTATCCATGGCCTACGCGAGCACACCCGTGACCCGTCTCTGTTGTCGCGGCCTCGCGCGCCCGTGTCTTCGCCCCTGTCGGCCCTAAACCCGACATCCCCAGGCAAAGCCCACGCGCCCACGAATCTCGTGGGCCTTTCCTTTATCTAATCCCAAAATTCTGATTTTTCAAGGTCATCATGCCTGATACCGCGACACTCGCCGTACCCGCACCCGTATCCCCCAAAGAGAGCAAAGCCCAGAAGTCCGAGCGCCTCAAGCTCGCCAAAAACCCCTGGGACGCCTGGGACGAGGTGCGCGAGTTCGCCAAGAACGGCCGCGACTCCGTCCTCCCCGAATGGACCGGCCTCTACTTCAAATGGTGGGGCATCTACACCCAGGGCGACGGCATCGGCGCCACCGGCGGCGTCGGCGGTGAAGGCAGAGCCACCGAGTTCTTCATGATGCGCATCGGCCTCCCCAATGGCATGCTCACCTCGCACCAGCTTCGCGTCATCGGCGAGATCACTCGCAAGCACGCCCGCAATCTGGCCGATATCACCACCCGCCAGAACATCCAGCTCCATTGGCTCACCCTGGAATCATTAGTGGATGTCGTCGACCAGCTCACCCTGATCGGCCTCTCCCCCAAAGGCGCCTGCGGAGACGTCGTCCGCAACGTCACCGGCTGCCCCCTCGCCGGCCTCGACCGCCACGAACTCATCGACAGCTCCCCGCTCGCCGTCGAGATCGCCCACACCCTCACCGCCAACCCCGACTTCTACAACCTCCCCCGCAAATTCAAAATCTCCGTCTCCGGCTGCCCCCTCTGGTGCTCCTACCCCGAGATCAACGACGTCGGCCTCACCGCCATTGCACGGCCCCGACCCGGATCCCAGCCCGGCAGCTCCGACCCAAGTGAGACCGAGATCGGTTACACACTTCGCGTCGGCGGCGGCCTCTCCACCGAGCCCCACATCGCCGTCCGCATCCCCGCCTTTATCCGCCAGGATCAGGCCCTCGCCGCCGTCGTCGCCACCGCCGAAATCTTCCGCGAGCAGCAGGAGCTCCGCGAAAACCGAACCCGCGCCCGCCTCAAATACCTCTTCATGCGCCACGGCTGGACCGCCGAGTCCTTCCTCCGAGCCCTCGAAGCCAAACTCGGTTACAAACTCGATCCACCGCCGACCGCGGGTGCCCCATCCTCTCCGACAGCCTTCTCGTCGGAAAGGGTGGGGTTAGATAGCGCCGATCAGTCCGAACCTCAAGCCCCACAAACCACAGACGCCGCCCAGCTCCAACAAGACCAGATCCCCGACGACATCTACCGCGACCACATCGGCATCACTCCGCAGCGCGAGCCCGGCCTCTCCGCCGTAGGCGCAAGCGTCCTCCGCGGCCGCCTCTCCGGAGACCAACTCGTCCGCCTCGCCGACCTCGCCGACCAGTTCGGCAATGGCCACCTCCGGGCGACGATCATGCAAAACATCATCGTCGTCAACGTCCCCAACCACCGCGTCCACGCCCTCATCGCCGAACTCAGGAAGATCGACCTCCACGTCGACGTCACCCCCTTCTGGCGCGGAGCCATCGCCTGCACCGGCACCGAGTTCTGCAAGCTCGCCGTCGCCGAGACCAAGGCCTTCTCCAAGTGGCTCGTCGCCGAGATGGAAGAGCGCCTCCCCACCTTCGATCAGCAGATCAAGCTCCACGTCACCGGCTGCACCAACTCCTGCGGCCAGCACTGGATCGCCGACATCGGCCTCGAGGGAAAGAAAATAAAACAGAATGGAGCCCTCGTCGACGCCTTCTTCTTCTGCGTCGGCGGCTCCGTCGGCAAGTTCGCCCGCCCCGCCCGCACCCTAGGCTACCGCGCCGCCGCCGACGACGTCCCCGCAGCCATCGAACGTCTCCTCCGCGCCTACCTCGAGGCCCGCACCCCCGGCGAAGACCTCCGCGCCTACTTCAGCCGCACCGACGATGAGATCCTTCGCGCCCACCTCAACAACACCACCCCCGCCAACCTCCCTCCACCCGACCCCCGCGATCCCGCACCCGCCGGAGGCCGCCACGCCCCCGACGCATAACCCATTGGCATGAAGAATTGTCTTTGGCCTCTAAGTACCCCAAGGCTTCAGCCTTGGGCCTCCCACAATCGGGGAAGAGAAGGGTTGTAGCCCCTGAGGTAAGCTCTCGGACGAATGATCACCATCCGCCGACGCCAGAGCACATACGCCATCACCGTCTCCACCTACAAACAGCATCGCCACTTCCAACGAACCCCAAACGCCGAACTCTTCATCTCCACGCTCTTCCACTACAAAGATCAGGGCAAGTTCCAACTCCACGCCTTCGCCGTTATGCCCGATCACGTCCATATCCTCCTCACACCAGCCCCCGATCAAACCACAGCCCGCTGCGTACAACTCATCAAGGGCGGCTACTCCTTCGCCGCCCGACAGCAATCCCCAGGCGAGATCTGGCATACCGGCTACCACGATCACCGCATCCGCGACCTCGACGACTACACAAACCAACTCGCCTACATCGCTCACAACCCACTCCGCAAACAATACGAAAACTACGCCCATGTCCACACCAACGAAAGTCACCGGCAAAGACTCGATCCAGCACCCGCAATCTCATACCCGTCTCCCTAAGCTGCTAGACACCCCGAACTCTTAGCCTCCCAGTCCCGCGCATTGGCACCGTCTCCCTCAGCTTCTAGGTACCCCGAGGCTTCAGCCTCGGGTCTCAAGACAACGGAAAGTGCAAAGGGGCTTTAGCCCCTGGGGGGTGTGCTCTCCGCCACGTGGCGCAACACCCCTCCCAAACTCTCTATACTGGTCTAAGACGATCGCAAACCAACCGGAGTCGAGCCGGTATCCCAGACACTTAAGTCCGGACCTAAACTGCCTCGATCGAAGACTTTGGGTACTTTGTAGGGGGGAGGGGTACCCACCCCCAGAGCACCCTCGGAGAGCTCCAAGCATGTCCCTGTTCCCTATCTTCCTCAAGCTCACCGCCCGCCCCTGCATCGTCGTCGGCGCCGGCCACCTCGCCGAGTCCAAGATTGAATCCCTTCTCGCAGCGCAGGCCCACGTCACCGTCATCGCCCCGCAAGCCAGCCCGCGCATCCTCGACCTCGCCGAAGCCGGTGAGATCCACCTCCACACACGCCCCTACGCAACCGGCGACCTCCACGGCGCCTTCCTCGCCGTAGCCGCCACCGACAACGCCGCCGTCAACCGCGCCGTCTTCGCCGAAGCCGAGGCCGCAAATATCCTTGTCAACGCCGTCGACGACCCACCCTTCTGCGACTTCTACTTCCCCTCCGTCGTCCGCCGCGGCGACCTCCAGATCGCTATCTCCACCGCCGGCCACTCCCCCGCCCTCGCCCAGCGCCTCCGCAAGCAGATCAATCAGCTCCTCCCCCTCGACGCCGGCGATTGGCTGGACGAACTCGGCAACCTCCGCCGCGAGGTCCTCCAGCTCGAACCTCTCAACGACCGGCGCAAGCAGCTGCTCCACCAGCTCGCTAGCCGCGACGTCTGCGCCTTCGACGCCTGCCCCTCGCGCACCATGGCCCGCCACCACGCCCTGACCAATCCCCGCTCCGATCCACTGCCTGCCTCCGCGGAGCCCGAACGCAAGGACGACAGGTGACCAACCCCCCAGCCCAACCCGGGCACGTCTACCTCGCAGGCGCTGGTCCGGGCGACCCCAACCTCCTCACCCTGCGCGCCCATCGCCTCCTCCAGACCGCCAGCCTCATCCTCGCCGACGGCCTCATCTCGAACGACGTCCTCGCCCTCGCCAACCCCGCCGCCCGCGTCCTCTCCGTCGCTAAAAGGTGTGGACAGCCCCGCATCGCCCAGGCCGAGATCCACACCCTCATGATCGACGCCGCCCGCTCGGGCCAATCCGTCCTTCGTCTCAAGTCCGGAGATCCGCTCGTCTTCGGCCGCGCTGCGGAAGAGATCGCCGCGCTCCGCTCCGCCCGGATCCCCTTCGAGATCGTCCCCGGCATCTCCGCCGCCTTCGCCGCCGCCGCCACCCTCCAGACACCCCTCACCGACCGTACCGCCGCCTCCAAGCTCATCCTCGCCACCGCCCATCACGCCGCCAACAAGCCCACCCTCGACCCCCACCCACAGCCCATCTGGCAAGGCCCCCTGCCCCCCGACGCCACCCTCGTCCTCTACATGCCCGGCCGTGACCTCGAGGTCCTCGCCCACGACCTCATCCACTCCGGCATAGCCCCCTCCACCCCCGTCGTCGCCATCTCCCGCGCCTCCACCCCCCTCGAGCACATCCACCGTTCCACCCTCGAGCACCTCTGCTCCGGCGACGTTGGCCCCGCCCCCGTCCTGCTCCTGATCGGCCACGCCATCCAGCCCGCCTGAGGCGTCCGATCGGCGGACCGCCTCGTCACCCCCCCCTCCACGGGCGTGCTGTACCATAATCCCCAGCGGGAATGAAGTCTCCCCTCAACCGCCCTCCCAAGGGCTGATGACTTCTGCCAACAGTGTTCTCACCTTCAAGGAGACCTTGCGACGTTCTCACCTTCAAAGAGACCTTGCGACAGAAGATGATCCCCTACTTCTATGTCACTCTGGGCAGCGCACTTGGCGGCCTTCTCCGCTACGCCCTCACCCGCCTCACGATCAACCTGAGCTCCGCCTTCCCCTTCGGGACGATTCTCATCAACGTTCTCGGCAGCTTCATGATCGGCTACTTCGGCACGCTGACCCTGCACGGCTCCCGGTACCAGGTGTCGGAGAATACCCGCCTCTTCGTCATGGTCGGCCTCTGCGGAGGCTTCACGACCTTCTCTTCCTTCAGCCTCCAGAGCTTTAACCTCGCCCGCTCAGGACACTGGGCTCGCGCCCTCACCAACGTCACTGCCTCCGTCCTCCTCTGCTTCGCGGCCGTAGCCGCCGGCCATTTCCTTGCCCACCACACCAACGCCAGCCAGGAGATCACCCAGACTCGCGAAGAAGAGTTCACCGGCTAAACTCCTCCACAAGACTTCACCCTGCCAAAGGTCCTCCATGTCCACGTCTCTCCGGCTCCACCTCCGCCTCGCAGCTCTGCTCTGCACCTTCGCTCCTCTTCCCGTTCACGCCGGTACGCCCGTTGCGCCCGGCACACCCATTCGGGTCGCCATCGTCGGTCTGGTTCACGGCCATGTCCGGGGCTTTCTCGGCGCACTCCCTAAAAACACCAACGCGCGCCTCGTCGCCATCGTCGAGCCGGATACCGCCCTCGCTCAGAGCTACGCCTCCCGCTATCATCTCGACCCCAACATATTCTATGTCGATACCGATCACATGATCGAGGCACAGCACCCGGATGCGGTTCTCGTCTACACCACCATCCAGGACCATCGCAAAGTCATCGAAGCAGCCGCCCGCCACGGCATCTCCTCCATGGTCGAAAAACCGCTCTCTACTACCCTCGAAGACGCACTCGCCATCCGTGCCGCGGCGCGCCAACATCACGTGCACGTTCTCGTGAACTACGAAACCACCTGGTACGCCAGCAATCAAGAGGTCCTCAACGAGGCCGGGACCGGCAAGCTTGGCGCCATCCGCAAAGTGGTCGTGCACGACGGGCACGAGGGTCCCAAGGAGATCGGGGTCGGCCCGGAGTGGCTTCCTTGGCTCACCGATCCTGTCCAGAATGGTGCCGGAGCCCTGTTCGACTTTGGCTGCTACGGCGTCGATCTCATGACCCTGCTGATGCATGGAAACGCGCCCCTCAGCGTCACCGCGGTCGCCCAGACCGACAAGCCGGGTATCTATCCGCACGTCGATGATGACGCCACCATCATCCTCCGATATCCCGGTGCGCAGGCCGTCATCATGCCCTCGTGGAACTGGAGCTTCGCCCGCAAGGATATGGAGGTCTACGGCGTAGATGGTTATGCCATTACCGTCGCCTCCGACCACTTGCGTGTTCGTTATCACGGCGACCCAGCCGAGTCATCCGTAGCCGCCCCGCCCCTTTCGCCGGACCGGCAGAACTCGTTGGACTACCTCGCCGCCGTGCTTCGCGGGCAGATCCCGCCGGAAGGAGATGCCTCCGCGCTCGATACCAACCTCGTCGTCATGCAGATACTCAGCGCCGCCCGTGAATCGTCACACACCGGACGTACCATCGATCTTAAGCCGCTTCCCCGATAGTGGTCTGCCCTGAAAGCTCTATCTCAACAACGGCGCGGGCGAGCGCCTGTTCCGCTGTGGGATCAAAACGCCAAAGTAGACGATGCGTCGTACCCAGTGGTACTAGCGAAAGCGTTCCTCCGCCCTCTTCGTCGCCTGGTAGATCTGGTCGAAACTCTCTACCGCGAACAGAACCGGCTGCATCACGCCCGTGTCAAATCTCTGCGCGAGCACCTTATCGAGATCGAACGGCTTCACCTCGCATCCACCCTCGAGCACCCGCGTGCACTCCCCGTGCGATGAGATCAGCCCACTCCCGTAGACCTTCACCTCTCCGTCTTGCCGTATCAAACCGAACTCGACCGTAAACCAGAACAGTCGGCCCATCTGTTCCAGCGCCTGGGCACTCTTCAACCCGGCGCAGACCTTGCCGTAGTGCTGCAGAAAGTCCCCAAAGACCCGGTGCGCATGCATCGGCACATGCCCGAATACATCGTGAAAAATATCCGGCTCAGGCGTGTACTCCATATTCTCGCGGGCTCGCAGCCACGTCGTCGTCGGAAACATCCGGTTCGCCAGCATCTCGAAGAAGGCGTCCGCCGGTAGGAACCCGCTCACCGGAGTCGACTGCCAGCCGGTTCTTGGCCCCAGGCAGGCGCTCACCGCTTTCAGATCCGGAAGACGGTCCTCTTGCAACCCGATCTGCTCGAAGCCCCCCAGGTACTCCCGACACGCATGTTCACGAAGCTGCGGCATCCGTCGCCGGACCAATTCGCTCCAGACCGCGTTCTGCTCGTCCGTGTACGCGGAGCAATCCTGCTCGATCAAAAAAGGGGCTGCCACACTCAAGGGCGACTGCCCTTTCATCGTCACTGTGCTCCACGTCGCCATCTCATCTCCAGGTGCGGGTCAACAAGGCCATCGCAGCCAACCCTTCTATTCTCCTCCACTGCCCCTGCTCTCGGCTACACCCTTCCTCGATTACTCCGTCCGTTGTGGCGCAATCAGCGTTCTCGTCGAAAACGGTAAGTGAATGAGCAGGGCAAATTATGAGGTACTACCCCGGGGAGGGGTGGCTGCGCCCGCTTCGCCCGCATGCCTCCTGTTTCACCTGTCGCTTTATCCGACTTGGAATGGTATGCTCTGCAAAAGCAAACACTTAGCCGCAATACACCGTAGTGTAAGGACGACGATTTCATGAGACCCAAGCTCCTCTCCTTGGTAGCCATCGCAGCCCTCTGCCTTTCAGTTGGCAGAATCCACGCCCAAACCTCCTCCTGGACCATCGACCCCGCCCACTCCTCTGCCGGATTTCAAATTCGCCATCTTGGGGTCAGCACCGTTCGAGGTTCCATTACCGGAGCCAAGGGAACTGTGCAAGTCGACGAGAAGGAGGTCACGAAGTCGTCCGTCAACGCGACGCTCGAGACCGCCACCGTCTCGACCAGCAATGACGCACGCGACAAGCATCTCAAGTCGCCCGACTTCTTCGATGCAGCGAAGTCACCTCAAATCACCTTCAAGTCCACCGGCTTCAGCAACGCCGGAGGCAAGCTTCAGATGACCGGCGACCTCACGCTGAACGGCGTCACCAAGCCCGTGACCCTCGATGTCGACGGGCCCGCTCCACCCCAGAAGGGCATGGGCGGTAAGATCATTAGTGGGTTCTCTGCAACCGGCATGATCAGGCGAAGCGAGTTTAACTTTGGCGCGAAGTACCCTCCGCCGATGCTGGGCGATGAGGTGAAGTTCACGATCGATATCGAGATTGACAAACAGTAGAAGTGTCGCTGGACTTTTTGGGCACTCTGCATCCGAAGAAGATGTGGAGGCTCGCCCGAAGCGGACCTTTAAATCTTTGCGTTTAGAGGCTGGGTAGGTTCAGTGTGCCGGATTGGTGCAACAGGATCCTGCGTGTCGTCGTATTGCTTCAGCAGCTCGTGATGCAGGCAATAGAGTGCGAGCTCGAGCCTATCGGAGACGCCTAGCTTGTCGTACACCTTACGAAGGTAGTTCTTGATCACCTGCTCGGTGGTCCCGATCTGGTACGCGATCTCCTTGTTGCGCATGCCTCGCGTGATGCAGCTGATGATCGCCAGCTCCTTGCGCGAGAGCTTCGGCTGCACCCTTGGATTAGTGAGCATCGTCGCCTGCGATCGGTAAGCCTCGATCACCCAGCTGATCGACTGGTTGTCGATCCAGGTCTCGCCATCAGCGATCTTGCGCACACATTTGACCAGAAGATCTGGGGAGATCGATCGAGGAACGACACCCCGGACTCCCCGCCGGTAGAGTTCTACCGTGTTCGCCTCATCCGACTCGCTGACCTGAACGATCAGTTTCGCATGCGGAGCCTGACGCACCAGCTCCGGCACCGCATCGATCGTGCCCGAGATCAACTGACCCTCGAGAATGACAATGTCGGTGGGGTAGCGCTCCAGCGCCGCGTAAAGATTGGTGAGGGTCTCCACCTGTGCAATCACGCGAATATCGTCCTCAAGCGCGAAGATCTTCTTCATGCCGACGCGATAGATCGCCTGGGAATCAGCGAGAATCACACGAACGCCCGCCTGTCCGGGTCCATCGCTCTGTGGTTCGTCGCCGTGCTGCATCTGGTTTGGGGAAATAGGAGTCATGTTCAGGCCTTCAGATAGTACTCGTCAATCACAGCCGCGGTTTCTTCTCGTCTCCATGATGCTGGTGACGGACAACGCGCCCAAAGCAGTGGATTGTAAGATCCTTGTCGGATCCCATGATGGAAGACGGCATGTTGATCGTGAACTCAATCTTGCTGTCAACGTCAGGCAACCGGTCGCTTACGAAAAGCAAGCCATTGGCCGAGATATTCTCCGTGGTCGCTTCTAGCGGACCTTCGGCGGTGCCGATGTGAATCGTCAACTTCATCGGGAATCGGACAGCCGTTCGGACGGGATTGTCTCCCGATGGCCTCTGCGCGTAAGCCAACCGTTCCTCCTCACCCCGTCCGACGAGCAGGGCAATCACGAGGAGTGTACCCCAGTTCTGTCCGCCCCGAACGCTTATTTGAACTCTGGGTGGTGTCCTGATTGAAGTAGAATCCCGAATCAGGACATCACCGAATCTACAACTCATTGTGCCGGAAACAGGGCTGCCGACCCGCCAACCCATTGCTGCTCGCGATTGTGGTCAACCCCCATCATCAACCCCCGGCCTAACCGGACGAGGCTGATAACAGGCTCCAGGTCACCTCCGTCAGGCCAGAGATACATGATTCGCACCTCGGCTTGTGTGGGCCCGTGAGGAGTACGGATGAGAGGTTCGAAGTGGACACGCTCCTGCAAAAGGTAGAGATGACGCTGGTCCTCCGGTATCGCCAACAAGTCCTCCTCCGTTGGCGCGAACTGAATGCCTTTGCCTGCGAAAGAGTAGAGCGGTTTGAGAAGGAGGCGTTCTCGTTCCAGTGGAAGCCGATCGCTCCCGCCCTCGCTGAGCCACTCATCAAGAAGAACCGCTTTTGGGACAGAGGGGTGAGTGAGATACGGCAGCGAAAACTTACTCACGCGGAAGTACCAGTTGGGGTGCCCCGCCCATTCCACCTGCAGATCGTCCCTGTGGTCGAACCCGGGAGTTATACCTTCGCGTTCGATCTCATCGACGATCGCTCGGTTGTAGATCCGCTGGATCGGAAACGTACGTCCGCCTGCGGTGTAGTACAGCTGCGACCTTTCTTTGCGTACCTTGGTAATATCGACCGTTGAGATGCCGAGCTTACGCTCATACACGCGGAAGTCAGCGCGGGTTTTCTGGATCTCGGGAGTGACTTCCAGAAGAACCACGGTGTTCGGATCATGATCCGCGACAATCACCCGGCGGAGAAGTTCCCAGTAGCTCTCACTATCATGGCCACCGAGGTGCCACCTGAGTTCCTTTGACAACGCATAGGTATCTATATACTGTCTCGACAGGATGTCCTGATATCCGTAGACCGACGGGAATGCTTGAAGTTCAACCAGCTTGAAGCCCAGGGTGCCGTCCAGGTTTCTCATAAACCCGAAGTCCACCGTCATGAAATTCGGCTGTGACTTTTCATTCGGAACACGATAGCGGTCTGGAATGGAACTGTTCGACGCAGCCATATAACTTTGGTTGTTAGTCAGAGCAATCGTCATCTCGCGACCAGCATCGGCCATGTCCTCGAGCAGCGATCTCGGAAAGAAACACGGAGTCTCACAGACCCGGAAGTCGACAGATCCGAGTTGTTCCTCCAGATCAGAAACGAGACGAACATACGCCGAGGGAGTGAAGCCAGCATTGAAGTCGCTGCGATAAGGTTCGAGCATATAGGCGAACTTGACTCCTGTGATGGCTGCGGCTCATCAATCTCACCACTTATCGAGAAGCAGAGAGAAATCTTCAGTGAGGGATCAGAAAGACACCTTCACGCATGATCTGCTTTTCCCCGCCAGCGTCGCCAAGCCAGATATTGAAGCCAAGCCCGACCACATCGATGTGGGTGGACGACTTCCACGCAGCTCCAGTATGAGCGCCATACGGGTCACCAAATGCAATGTGCACTCCCGGGAACTTCTCATCCTGCAGGATATTTCCGATCACACGCTCTACACCGATGTTGGTGCCGATCGCAAACTCGCCGACACGATCTGAGTTTTCGTCCGTGTGCGTGTAAGCCCAGAAATCCCGCTCGAGAGATTTGTTATCGCAGACCACTCGAGTGATCCGGTTGGCTTCGATGTTGATGATCAGCGGAGTCTCATGCAGAAGGCCATATCGCGCACAAAGATAATCGCCAACCACACCGTCTACAACGAACACACCGTTTACCTCGTGGGGAGCTGTGAAGCACTCACCTCCAGGAAGATTGCCCCACTTTTCGGCACTGATGATTCCAGACGTCTTGAACCAGCGATACGCTTTCGAAAGCTCGGCATGAATGTCAGTTCCAGCTGCAGTGGTGGCACGGACGTACGTTGCCGCACGTACCTTGTCGAGCACCGCTTGACTCAGCCGATCAATCTCCAGAAAGTCTGCACGCATTCCCTGGGTCATCACTTCCGGCGTGATGTTAACCATGTGGGCATGACGCATGTGCCGACGATTGACGACATCGGTCATCTGCATGCGGCTGTGCAATTCATTGGGCTGAACCTCGACCGCGAAGATACTCACCTGTGAACTTTCCATGTCGTCAAGTACAGCAGCCGGCATCTCTTTCACCGGCCGTTCGGCGAGCTCTTCGAGGATGAATCCGTTCCACGAGAGCCCGCCGCGATCGAGTTCCCCCCCTATCGAAGCGGCAATTGCCTGGCAGCTGCGATCGGTAATCAGTGTCACCTTTTCGTCCGGCTGGATCCTCAGACAGGTTGTGATCGCGTTGATAGCGCCGGCCCGAAAGTCACTGGGGAACACAGTCGAGCGCAACTCCGCCGTTTGCGTCAGTTCTTCGCCAGCCATGGTATTAGTCATACGTACCAACTCCCTCGGGTTTACGCGCGAACAACCGCCCGAACTGATTAGATGCGCTTAGAGGCCCGCCTTGGTCTCCAACGCCATGTAGTCCACTACGTCGCGCATGCTTCCGGTCTCCCGAAACACGCGGAGCTGCCGATCTGCCCCCGAACCTTGCTCCAGCATGGTGTAAACGTAGTTGATCTCTGCGCGACTATTGAGATCGTCGAGGACATCGTCCACGAAGTCTAGGTACTCGAGGATGAGGTCTCGGGCAGGAACCTCTGCCTGCTTACCAAAATCGATCATCTTGCCGTCGAGCCCATATCGAACTGCCCGAAATTTGTTCTCCATCAGAAGAGCTCTGGAATAGGCGCGGTAATCAATATTACGGGAGTGCAGAATCCACAGCTTGCATGCCGTTGCCTGAATCAGAGCTGCGATCGCAATCGTCTCGTGAGCGCGTAAGGGTATGTCACAGATACGAACCTCGACGGTGTCGAAGAAAGGATGCGGGCGAATATCCCACCAGATTTTCTTTGCATTGTCGATGCAGTTCGTCTTGATGAGCAAGGCCACGTAGCTCTCGAACTCCGAGTAGCTTGCGAACGAATCGGGGAGGTTGGTGCGCGGAAAGTTCTCGAACACCTTCGCCCGGTAGCTCTTGTATCCCGTCTCCATCCCAAGCCAGAAGGGTGAGTTGGTTGAAAGAGCGAGAATGTGAGGAAGAAAGTATCGCAGCGAGTTCATCACGCGGATGGCTGCTTCCTTGTCTTCGATTCCGACATGGACATGCAGGCCGAAGATGAGATTCGCACGCGCGACCTGCTGAAGATCCTCAACCACCTGCTGATAGCGGGGATCGGGATGGATCTCTTGCAAGCGCCAGTCGGCGAACGGGTGGGTTGCGCCCGCAACCAGCATAAGTCCATGCTCTTCTGCAAGTCTCACCATATTGCGACGCAGATCGAAGAGGTCTTCCTTGGCTTCCGCAATATTACGGCAGACGCGTGTGCCCACCTCAATCACGGACTGATGCATCTCGGCCTTCACCCGCTCCTCAAGGCGCAGTTTCCCTTGCGCGAGCATCTCCGTCGCTATATGAGACCGCAGGTCACGAGACTCCGGATCGACCGTCTGGTATTCCTCTTCTATGCCTAGCGTAAAAGTGGGGCGCATACACTCACCTGCCGACGAGGATCAGCCTAGCACCAGATCCTGGCGCTAAACGAAGGGGCCAACTCTATTTTGCTACTTTGGAAGTTTGCTGAGCGGCGGTTTCGGTTTGGTCGCAGCCGGAGCTTTGGTCACGGGGGTGGAACTGGATGTGCCCTGCAGCAGTGCCGCCCAGTTCATCTCCTGCGGCACAGGCGCTTGGGCTTGCGCCTTTCTTACAGAAAGATGGGCAACCCTGTCCACGATCCAGTCGAAGCTCTCACGACCGACTGAGTGCAGATCGGCGTCGGGCGCGGGATTCATGAAATCAATAGCGTAGGGAACTCCGTCCTGAACTGCGAATTCAACAGTGTTCAGGTCGTACCCGAGTGCCCGGCAAAGCGTCAGCGCATCCGTCTCGACTCGTTTCAGCAGCGCCTTATCGTATTCGGGCGGATCGAGCAGATAACGCTGCTCGTGTGGCCGGCGAGGATCGTAAGGCATGATGCGGACCTCACTCTGCCCGACAACATAGCACCGAAAGTATTCCTTGAAGTTGACCGCCGCCTGTAGCGTCATGCAGAGATCCCGCGTCTGCTCGTAGGCCACGAAGAACTCTCCTGGATTGTGCACATGGTAGACATCGCGCCAGCCCCCACCGTCGTGCGGCTTCAGGAACGCCGGGAATCCTACGTACTCAAAAATGCGCTCCCAATTCAGCGGAAACTCAAGATTGCGGAGGGACTGACTCGATATCTGCGGCGGGAAGTATTTATGCGGCAAGAGAACAGTCTTCGGAACGGCAACTCCTAGCTTGGCGGCTAAGGCATAGTTGAAGAATTTGTCGTCTGCAGACCACCAGAAGGGATTGTTAATGACCTGCGCCCCGGTCAGAACTGCATTTTTCAGGAATGATCGATAGAACGGCAGATCGTGCGAGATCCGGTCAACGATGACGTCGTAGCCAGACGGCACCGCCATTTCGACACCGCCGACATGTACAAACTCGGCACATACATCTTTGACGCCCAAGGAATTGATCTTTTCGACCAGAGCTCCGGGGAATGAATTCTCCATACCGAACAACACACCAATCTTTTTCATCTACCCTCCATTTCGGCTCACAGGTAAGTCTTGATCATGCGCTGCCACCAGGGCCAGTCATGCCTTGTTCCGTCTCCCCAGACATCCAGCCGATGCGCGATGTTCTTCGCTCGCAGCACCTCCGCCATTCGTTCATTAGGCCCCCAGCACTGGTCATGAACACCCGTTGCAAGAACGTAGGTGTTGCCCCCGTACTTCGCCAACTCGGCAGGATCATTCAGATTCGGAAGGAAGTGAGTCGGCGAATTGAAGTAAACATCCTGATCGTAATACCCTTCGAGAAACTGTGATGGATCGAAGATACCGCTCATTGAGAGGAAGCCTCGAAAGGTGGATGGATGCCGCAGAGCGATGCTGGCCGCGTGGTATCCCCCTAGGCTACAACCAAGGGTGATCGGACGCTCCGGACCATTCCACTCGCGAACGAGAGGCAGGACGTCTTCGCGGATATATTCTTCGTACTGAATGTGTCGTGCGATTCGCCAACGAGGAGGCACACAGCGGTTGTACCAGCTCTCCATATTGACGGAATCGACACAGAACAGCTGGATGCGACCCGCGTTTATGTCCCCCTCGATCGCGTACACCATCCCGTTGTCCTCGAACTCCCAGAATCGTCCGCCCGACGTTGGAAACACGAGCACCGGAAGTCCACCATGACCGAACACGAGAAGTTCCATGTCACGTCCCAGGGAACCGGAGAACCACCTACAGTACTCCCGCCTCATTCCTTTGACCTCTGCTAATCTGTTGCAATCCTAGCCTACTGGACGAGCGATCCCCTGGAGCGAAACTGTTGCGGCGACCATCCTTCGGATTTATTCCCACCAGGCTTGGTGCCGACCAGAACTCACTCGTTGACCGCGAAATGCCGGACGATGGGCTGCTTTCGGGCAACCGGTACGAGAGACATCTCTTTCACTCCGCGATACTTCCCGATGATCGCGCGGTCTTGGTGTACCTCCCGGCTAGCTACGAGGCTGGCATCGAGCGCTTCCCCGTTTTTTATCTTCATGACGGCCAAAACTTGTTCGACGGTAGAACCTCCTACGTGCCCGGCTGCACCTGGCGCGCGCACCAAACAGCAGATGAGATAACGGCGAGCGGCGCCATTCGCCCATTGATCCTGATTGGTATTGCTAATACCGGTCTGCGCCGTATGGCAGAGTACACCCCGACTCGTGATTTCAGGATGGGTGGTGGCGAAGGGCGCAGCTACGGCCGCCTGCTCGTCGAAGAGCTGAAACCACTCATTGATGCGCGCTATCGAACTCTCACTGGCCCTGCCGATACTGGCCTAGGAGGATCCTCCCTCGGCGGTTTGGTATCGCTTTTCTTAGGTTTTGAATACCCGGAGATCTTCGGTAGACTCGCGGTGATGTCGCCTTCCCTCTGGTGGGATCACCGCAGTATCCTCAATCTCGCTTCGCGGATCAGCACCCGAGCAGGCCTCAACATCTGGCTCGATATGGGAACGGCAGAAGGTGTGCGGCACCTGCAAGATTCGGATCTGCTTTACAAGACACTGCTGCAGCGTGGATGGAAGGCGGGCGTTGATCTTAGTTACACCCGAGTCGATGGCGCTCTGCACAATGAAGAGGCCTGGTCTCGCCGGTTCGGGGATGTTCTTCGCTTTCTCTTCCCCGCCGACCAACGAAGCGGGTAGGCGCGACCGTTGCGAAAACCTGTTGCTTCCTCCATACTTAGGCGTTGGGTGTCAAATGACCTTCGATTCGCCAGGAGTCAACCGTCTACATCCAAAAATCGAATTCCGAAAGGCAGTCTAGTGTTAATGATTCGTTTGGCGCGTGTTGGAGCGCGCAAGCAGCCCCACTACCGCGTCGTTGTGATTGAGAAGGACCGTGCTCGCAATGGTCGTTCCGTTGAAGTCGTTGGCACTTATAATCCGCGTACCACCCCGGCGACCGTGGACTTCAAGCGTGATCGGATCGAGTACTGGACGCGCAACGGAGCGCAGCTCTCGGAGCGGGTTGGCAAGCTGCTCTCGGCGACCCCATCCGATGCTGCCGCTGAGAACTCTTCAGCAACGTAGTCATCGTGAAATAAATCTTTGGGTACTCAGGAAAGTTCCTAAGGAGTCGTGGTGACTGCACACAGGATCGGCTCCTTCCGTCCCCTCAAGTACACTCTGAGTCACATGGCGTCTCCTCTCCAGGCGACGCCACCATGCTCTGCGGCGGTCTGACTCAGGGCTGCCGACAATTCATGGGCCGTGGCTACGCTCGTAATGGCTCGCTTCCGGAAGATCTCGCTTAGACGAGACGAAGGAGGTGAGCATGAGCTGGCGCGTGACTCCCAGGAGGTACGTGTGATGACGCAGGCCATGGAAGATGTGGCGAGGAAAGACCCTGCATGCAAAATGGAGAAGCTGATCTCAGAGCTTGCTCGCTGTCTTGTCGATTCACCGGAGACAGTATCTGTCGAGGCAGTGCCAGACGGGGATGGGACTATCCTTCGCTTGAAGGTGGCTCCCAGTGATCTCGGGAAGGTGATAGGTCGGCAAGGCCGCACGGCTCGCTCTTTGCGGACGATTTTGAGCGCAGCGAGCATGAAGCTGAAGCATAGGTTCTCGTTGGACATCAGCGAGGAACTACAGGGGACAAACCTAGACGAGAGAATCGAGTGAGCGTCCTCGCAACTTCCTGCGATTGCGATATAGTCTTCACCTCGTGAAGGAAGATCAGACACGCTGGATCGCGGTCGCTCGCCTGCTTCGGCCCCAGGGACGCAAAGGGGAGGTGCTTGCAGACCTGCTCACTGATTTTTCAGGTAGGTTCTCGCAGGGGAGCAGGCTCTTCGTCCCCGGTTCAGATTTTGACGGTGCTCTTTCAGAGGCGAGGTCGGTAGAAGTTGAGTCCTCCTGGCTGCCACATGGGCGTAATGAAGGGCGGATCGTGCTTGCTTTCACTAATATTGGCACGATAGAAGAGGCCGAGCGCCTTTCAGGGCTCGATGCCTTTGTGCCGGAGGCAGAGCGTCTCGCCCTTACGGACGGGAGCTTGTACCTCGACGAACTGGTCGGATGCACTGTGTATGACGAAAGCGTGCCTGTCGGAACGATTCGCGATGTGCAGTTCATGACGTCCCCCGATGGGAAGCGGAGACTGCCTGAAGCTGCACCCCTCCTCGTCGTAGATTCGCCGGCGGGAGAGGCGCTAATCCCGTTCGCGAAGGAGTTCATCCTTAGCCTGGACGTCGTTCAGAAGCGGATCCTGATGAAGCTCCCCGATGGGCTCGTCGACCTGAACAAGAGACCGGCTCCGCCGGACTCTTAGAAGCGCAGCGCAAAACCGAGCGATAGGATCGGGTAGATTTGCAGTGGCCGGATATCACGGTTGAGCTTGCTCTCTTCTTTCGCGAGATTCGCTTGTACTGCGGGGTCTTTGGCTATGTTGAAACATCCCTGTGTCGTACACGCGGTGCCGGCAAGCTGAATCGCCACGTTGGGCGGAGCCAGGTAAGCTCCACCGAACTCGAAGGGAACCGAGATGTGGCGACCGCTGCGAGCGATCAGGTTGCCAAATCCCAGGAGAACAATGGGAGCAACCTTCTTTTGAAAGTTGAGAGATGCTGTTCCCTGGACAGGATCATCGAGACTGTTGAGGTAAGCGGTGTCCCCTAGCTTGAACTGCTGCCCTGGAGCAACCTCTGCGGCGGCACTCACTTCATCCTTGCAGTAAAGAGCGCCGGCGCTTATGTGGAAGCCTCCGCGTTTCGGAAACCAGTCGATCATCCCCTGTCCGGAGGTTAGCTTCAAAGCCGTGTTGTAGTTCACACCGTCAATGATGAAGGGATACCGCAGATCGAAATAGCTGCCGCCGAATCTTATGTTGACGTTTCTCAGCACGGGGAGGGCGAGCTCAACGCCCGGGCCTAACGTCCCCGCTGTCAGGCCAAGAGCGGCCGTCGAGAATGGGCCTATACGCGGAGGTTGATGACCTTTCGGCGGGGGAGGCAGATGTACGCCGACACGCTCCGCTCGGACGGGCGATGCAGATTTGGTGTACGTGGGAGTCAGTCCAGGGTCGACCGAGGTGGAGTAGATGAATCGGGTCGTCTCTCCCGGAGGCAGGTCCTGGACAGGTACCATCTGGGCCACGGCCTGGAGGCAACCCAGGGCAAGCGGCATAATAAGTGCTGCGGCTAATTTACTTGGCAACAACGGTCTGCCTCTCTCCCGGTCACGAACCGTCCCGGACGGCGGGTGTATCGCGCAGAGGGTCGTGGCGCAAGGGACCGCTCACGTTGACAAGCTAACAACAAAGCTCCGGGCTAACGATGCCCCTTACGTGGTAGTACGCCATGCAATTTGACATCATCACGATCTTCCCGGAGTTCTTCGCTGGGCCTCTCGACTTCGGGGTACTGCGCAGAGCGCGGCACAGCGGTCGCGTCAGCATCACGACTCACGATCTACGATCGTTTACGGATGATCGCCACAGGACTGTGGACGACCGGCCTTATGGGGGTGGGGAGGGTATGGTTCTGAAGGCGGAACCGATCTCCCGGGCGGTAGCTTCGCTGGGCGTCTCCCCGCGGGGGGACCGGGCGGGGGGTCGTGAGACGGTGATCCTGCTTTCCGCCCAGGGACAGCGGTTTACCCAGGCGATCGCACACGAACTCGCGGAGCTGCATCGGGTGGTCTTCGTCTGTGGACGGTATGAAGGTGTGGATGAGAGGGTGAACGAGATGCTGTGCGACCGGGAGATCTCGATAGGAGACTATGTGCTTTCGGGTGGCGAGATCGCGGCGGCGGTGATCGTGGATGCGGTGGTGCGGCTTCTGCCCGGTGTGCTCGGGAACCCCGACTCATCACGGTATGAGAGTTTTGGCGTGAACGAATCGGAGGTGCGGGAGACGCACCGGGACGGGGTGCCGCGGGCCACCCACGGTGCTGGCGGTCTGCTCGACTATCCGCACTACACGCGCCCAGCGGAGTTTCGGGGTGTGAGCATCCCGGAGGTCCTCCTAGGCGGGGATCATGAGGCCGTGCGACGGTGGCGGCGACGGATGGCCTTGGGGAAGACGCTGCGGAACCGGCCCGACCTGCTCCAGCGCGCAGAGCTGACGGCGGAAGACAGGGAGATACTGGAGCAGCTGCGGCGAGAGGCTGGTGAGGGGCGGCCGGAGTAGGGAGGCGGCGCGGCCGTCTGGCAAGCGGAGTCGTGTAGACTTAGAAATTGAGTCCAACACAGGAAAGTTCCCATGTCTATTCATCCGATAATGCAGAAGCTAGCCGCGAAACTTGAGCGGACCGACCTCCCCCCGTTTGCACCAGGCGATACCGTTCGCGTCCAGGTCAAGATCAAGGAAGGCGAGAAGGAACGCCTGCAGGCCTTTGAGGGCATGGTGATTGCGTCCCGCAAGGGACCGCAGGGCACCTTTACCGTCCGCAAGATGAGCTTTGGCCAAGGGGTCGAGCGCATCTTCCCGTACAATTCCAAGGTCGTCGACAAGGTCGAGAAGATTCGTTCCTATGAGGTTCGACGGGCGAAGCTGTTCTATCTGCGCGGACTTCGGGGCAAGGCGGCCCGTCTGCGCGAGGTTGAGCGCGCGTCGTAGGCTTACGTTTTCGTCCAAGAGCCACGGCCTTGCCGTGGCTCTTGTGTTTGGGCCTAGCCCCACCCCCACCCCCGCGGGTAACCCTCCAAAGTCCTGCCGACAAAGAACTTAGCTGCACAATGCAGGGCAAAGTCTTGCAATATAAAGACTTACCATCAAAGTCTTGATTGCAAAGCAGATACCGGAGAGCAGGGGCAATTCAGGCACGCCGACCTGAGGATGTGGGTCTCGTCCCGATGCTTATCCTCACCTTTTCAGTTTACGTGGGCGGGTGGGGTGATTGCGCCACGGTCGCGCGAGATGTTTTCTGAAGGGCGCCTGCTTCCATGCGGTGGACGGGCCGAAGCTGCGCAGTCAGTGGGTCTGGGCTGGAGCGGTTCGTGGGTTCGCGTGAATGTGCCCCGAGCGATGGGGCTATGGATGAGCCGCCGGCTTCGGCGTGGCTGGCCGGAAGCCTGGGCTTGCCTGTTCGGCATCGCTTCGTGCCGGGTGCGCGGTTCTCCAGCCATGTTGGTGGTGTTTGAATGCACGGGTGGTCTTTGCGTGTGGCGAGCGGGGGCGGTTGCGCTTTCCGAGGCGACCGCTATGCTCGAAGGATGGCCGGGCATGAGTTGAACGCGAACGATCCCATCGAGTTGTTCGGGGAGTGGATGCGAGAGGCAGAGAAGAGCGAGCCGAACGATCCGAACGCGGTGGCGCTGGCGACGGCCACGCCGGATGGATCTCCAAGCGTCCGGATGGTGCTGATGAAGCGTGTGGACGAGAAGGGGTTCTGCTTCTTTACGAACGGGGGGAGTGAGAAGGGCGTGCAGTTGGCGATGAATCCTCGGGCGGCGATGTGCTTTCACTGGAAGACACTGCGGCGGCAGGTGCGGGTCGAGGGTGCGGTGATGGAGTTATCCGGGCCCGAGGTGGACCGGTACTTTCACAGCCGATCGCGACGGAGCCAGCTGGGGGCGGCGGTCTCGGAGCAGAGCCGGCCGCTGAGCAGCCGCGAGGTGCTCGAGGCAAGGGTGCGCGAGTTTGCAGAGCAGCATCCGGGCGAGGTGCCGCGGCCGGAGTACTGGCGCGGCTACTGCCTGCGGGCGGAGCGCATCGAGTTCTGGATGGAGGGCGCGGATCGGCTGCACGATCGGTTCCTGTTCGAAGCGAAGGGGAGCGCGTGGACGGAGCAGCGGCTGTACCCCTGACCAGCCCGGGCTTTGCGCATCTAACTAAATTTCGGCAAGCTGTCTATGGTTCAACAGGAGAGGAACACAATCCATGCCGATGCTGGGTCCCACCAATGATCACGAGGAGATTCGCCGTTGGGCGGCGATACACGGGGCGACGCCGGTCGAGATCGCCTTGCTCAAGCACGATGGCGAGCCGACGAAGATAGCTTTCATGTTTCTGAAGGGACCCAAAAGTGCGCCGGAGATGAAGCCCATCTTGTGGGCGAATTTTTTCGCGTTGTTCGATCTGATGGAGCTGTCGTTTGTGTATGACGAGACCCGCTCCGATCGATACGAACTGCTGCAGTCGGAGACAGGGTCCGGGTTGGGCTTTGTGGTGGGCGCCTAAGGGCGGTTCCTGATGCGGTATAGCAGCGAATAGCTCGGGCCGTCAGCCTGATCTTCGGTTTCCATGAGACCCTGGGGCTTCGCCCCAGGCTGGTATGAGGCGGGCCATTGGCCCTGAAGCTTGCTACTGATCACTGCCAGACAAACCGATTTAGGTGAGTTTCTCTCCGTACCTATTCCCGCGTTGCCCACTCGTGCTCGACGATGTTGTCCGGTGCCGCTCTCGATGCGGAAGGACATGCGGGTTATGGATGCGGTACTGTTCTGTGTGTGCTTGAGTGACTGATTTGAAGGGGAGCGACTGATGATCGGACGGCGGGATGTGATGGTGGCGGTAGTGGCGATGGCGGGAACCCTGGGCGCGGTGGCGGCGGTGGACCAGGCGCGAGGGATGATTGGGTCGTCGGTGTACGACGTATTTGCGATGGCGGCGACGCCGACCAAGGTGGGCACGGTGCGGCAGGTGGTGAAGGGGCCGACGGCGACTCTGGAGCAGCTGGAGGTGCACGTGACGACGCTGAATCCGGGGGAGCAGCCGCATCCGCCGCACAAGCACCCGAATGAGGAGATGCTGATCATTCGCGAGGGGCAACTGGAGACGCTCAGCAACGGGGAGTGGAAGCGGGTGGGGCCGGGATCGGTGATCTTCAACGCATCCGACGTGATGCACGGGCTGCGCAACGTGGGGACGGCGCCAGCGGTGTACCACGTGATCAACTGGCGAACGGCGGCTACGCCGAAGGAGTAGGTCTGGGCCGGGACAGGTGCGGCGGAAAGCGAGCGGGTGAGCGCGGGCAACCGAGTGTTCTTAGAGTTTGCGCCAGAGAGTGGGGAGTGGGCCGGAGGCGCCGGAGACGGGATCGGACGCTCGAAAGGTGAGGTGGGCCATGCGGTCGAGGGTGTCGGGGGTGGGAGCGGAGCGGCAGATATCCCAGAGCTGGCCGGCGGGGTAGGCGCCGACGACGAGGAGATCGGGGCTGGAGCGGAGGCTACAGTGACCGGTGCCGGCGGGGAGAGCGACGACGTCTCCGGCGCGCAGGGTGAGATCGCGACCGCCGGGAGCGGGGCCGCCGAGTGTGACGTGGGCCTCACCGGCGGCGATACCGAGGATCTCGTGGGCGGTGGAGTGGAAATGATGAAAGGGGTAGATGCCGTGCGCCACTGCGGCGGCCAGCCGGTGGCGGTGAAGGCGCGTTCCATGGCGGAGGCGAGGGCGGCTGGATCGGGCGATGGGGAGAAGGCGCTGCGATAGAGGAGGACGGGGAGGTGGGGGTTGTTGGGTATCCAGCCGTAGGGGGAAAGGATGAAGTGCTCCGGCTGCCCGGATGGGGGCTGGGCGGCGACGGAGAGGCTGGAGGCTAGGATGCCGGCGGCGAACTGTCTGCGGTCGATGGAGCTCATGAGGGTTTTGATTGCCTGGAGCTTGGATGAGATTTACAGGACGGTAGTTTGAGCTGCCAGGCGTGGATCAGGCGGCGGCGCGTGCGGGGATGGGTTTGCGGCGGCGTTTCAGGGCGAGGAAAGCGAGGCGGGCTGCGAGCAGGATGGCGAGGATGGCGGTGACCTTCCAAGGGGTGCGTACGCCGGATTTGACGAGCCACCAGAAGTGGATGACGGCGGCCAGGGCGGCAACGTAGACGAGACGGTGGAGGCGCTGCCAGTTCTTGCCGCCCATGGCGCGCAGGACTGGGGCGGGGCTGGTAAGGGTGAGAGCAAAGAGGATGACCCAGGCGGCGAGGCCTACCTGGATGAAGCGTCGCTTTTTGAGGTCGTCGAGGATGGTGGGCCAGACCTGGCGACCCTGGGTGAGGATCTCGCCGGGGTGGCCGTGGCGGGTGGCGGTGAGGGCGGCGGTGAGGTCGTATCCGGAGAAGAGGAAGAAGTAGGTGGCGAGGTGGAGGGTGGCGTAGAAGAAGGCGTAGAGGCCGATGAGGCGGCGGAGGCGGACGAGAGGGGCGAGACGGGGGGAGAGACGACGGATGGGAGTGATGGCGAGCGAGCCGAGGAGGATCCAGAGGGCCCAGTCTCCGGTGAAGTGGGTGATGTATTGGACGGGGTCGGGGTCAAGGGCGAGGGTGCCGTTGCGGTAGATGAGGAGCACATGGGCGAATGGGAGGAGGAGAAGGAGATGGGCAAGGACCTTTAGAGCGAGGATGGCGCGCTTGGGCATGGGTGGGAGGATCATACCGTCCGGTGGTTGGAGTCAGAAGCCCTCGTGCCGGCTTGGTCACGGCATCGGAGGGCTTCTTCAACAGCCATGGAAGAAGTGAAGCAGGGTTGCGGTGGGGAGATCTTTCGCCGGTGATGGGGCAGACCTGGAGTCGGTCAGCCGGTCTGATGCCTAGCTGCCGCTCTCGCGATCAGTTTCAATAATACTTCTTGAGGTCCATGCCGTTGTAGAGGCTGGCGACCTGATCGCCGTAGCCGTTGAACATCTGGGTGGGGACGGAGTGGGGGAAGGCGGAGCTATCGATGCGGCGCTCGTGGGCCTGGGACCAGCGGGGGTGATCGACGTTGGGGTTGACGTTGGAGAAGAAGCCGTATTCGCTGGAGGCCTGGTCGTTCCAGGTGGTGTGCGGCTGCTTGTCGGTGAACTTAATTTGGACGATGGATTTGGCGTTCTTGAAGCCGTACTTCCAGGGCATGACGACGCGGACGGGGGCACCGTTCTGGTTGGGGAGGACGTTGCCGTAGCAGCCAAAGGTGAGCAGGGCGAGGGGGTTCATGGCCTCGTCGATACGGAGGCCTTCGGAGTAGGGCCAGTCGTAGCCGCCGGGGAGGTCGGGCATTTGCTTCTTATCGACAAGCGAGAGGAACTGGACGAATTTGGCGCTGGGGAGGGGGTCGCAGAACTTGATGAACTCGGAGAGGGAGTAGCCGTCCCAGGGGATGACCATGGACCAGGCTTCGACGCAGCGGTGGCGGTAGACGCGGGACTCGATGGGACGATAGTTCATGAGGGCGTCGATGTCGACGGTCTGGGGTTTTTTCACGAGGCCGTCGACTTTGACGGTCCAGGGGCGAGTTTTGAGGGTGCCGGCGTTCTTGGCGGGATCGGACTTGTCGGTGCCGAACTCGTAGAAGTTGTTGTAGTGGGTGGCCTTGGACTCGGGTGTTTGCGGATCGGTAACGGTGTACTGGCTGGGGACGGTCATGAGAGCGGTCTCGGCGGCGCTGACGCTGCGGGGGGTCCAGAAGCCGGGGATGTTGCGGGCGGCGACGGCTCCGATGGCGGCGGTGGCGCCGGCGTAGGCGGCTCCGGTGAGGAAGCGGCGGCGGGTCTGGCTGCGGCTGTGCTCGTGGAAGGCGGCTTCGGGGGTGATCTCGGAGGAGCCTGGCTCGGGGCCTCGTTTGCTGGTGTCACGAATCAACATGTTGCAGTTCCCTCTCCGCTGCCTGGTGGCCGGTTTGAACGGCTCGGGCGGTGTGTGTCCGCTAGTTAGACTACGCGATTGGGGAATGGGTGGATGGGGCGGTTTTGATGCCGCGAAGGAAGAACAGGGCGACGCCGACGAGGATGACCAGGGTGGCGAGGGCGAGTTCGCGGCTGAAGTTGGCGCGGGCGAGGAGGATGTAGGTGAAGCCGGCAAGGGCGGCGAGGGGTGGAAGCGGGTAAAGCCAGAGGCGGAAGGGACGCGGGAGATTGGGTTGCGAGCGGCGAAGGTAGAGGACGCCGATGTGCTGGGTGAGGAACTGCAGGAGGAGGCGGATGACGACCATGGCGGCGATGACGTCCGCGAGCGAGAAGAAGCAGAAGAGGGCGGCGGCGGCGGCAAGGGTGAGGAGCGAGACGAAGGGGAAGCCGCGGGTGGGGTGGAGGCGGGCGAAGATACGGAAGAAGTTGCCGTCGGCCGCGGCGGCGTAGGGGATGCGGGAGTAGCCGAGCAGAAGGGCGAAGACGCTGGCGAAGGCGGTCACCATGATGAGTACGGCGGCGACCTGGGCGAGGAGATGAGCGATGTGCGGGCCGAGGGTGGGGGTGTAGGCCGCTTCCATGAAGAGGGAGACCATGGCTCGCCGGGCGGGGAGGGCCTGCTCGGAGAGGAGGTGCTGCCAGGGGAGTACGGCGAGGATCGAGAGGTTCATGGCGATATAGAGGGCGGCTACGATTGCGATCGAGAGGAGGATGGCGCGGGGGATGGTGCGGCCCGGGTCCTCGACCTCGCCGCCGAGGAGGGAGACGTTGTAGTAGCCCCAGTAGTCGTAGGTGGCGATGAGCATGGCGGAGGCAAGACCGGTAAAGAAGGCCGGGGTGAGGGGAAAGACTCCGGGCGGGAGGTGGATGGCCTGGGCGAGGTGTCCGTGGAGGAGGCCGGTGACGATGATCCAGGCGATGGCTCCGAGGACGATCGAGAGCATGACGATCGAGAGCGCGCCGATGCGGGTGAGGTCCCGGTAGAGGAGGATAACGGCGAGGAGGACGGCGGCGATGGCGACGAAGGTGGTGGGACCGATGGAGATGGCGGCGGCGTAGGGGCCGAGATGGACGGAGTGGAGCAGGGTGTGGCGGGTGAGCGAGGGGGCGAGGAAGGTGGCGTACTGGCTGAGGCCGATGGCTCCGCTGGCAACCGAGAGCGGGCAGGAGAAGAAGACCTGGAAGAGGAAGAGGAAGCTGAGGATCTTGCCGAGGCGTCCGGGGTAGATGACGCGGAGGTAGGCGTAGGTCCCGCCGGCCTGGGGGAGGGCGGCTCCGAGCTCTGCCCAGACGAGGCCGTCGCAAAGGGCAAGGAGGGCTCCGAGGATCCAGCCGAGCATGGCCTGGGGACCGCCCATAGCCCCGATGAGGAGCGGAAGGGTGATGAACGGGCCGACGCCGATCATGTTGAGCAGATTGAGGGTGACGGCGCCGCGGAGATTGAGCGAGCGGACGAGCTGGATGCCGGGTTGGGGCTGGGAGCTGATGAGGTTGAGTTTAGCGGGTGGTTGGGAGAGAGTAGAGGGTAATGATGATGCGGCGATGGTTTGTGAGTGCGGCGACGGTATTGATGGTGGTGGGTGTGGCTCTCCGGGGAGAGATAGTTGTTGCGGGGCAGCCGGGGGAGGGGCAAGGGCAAATACAGGGGTCTCTCCACTCCGCGCTTCGCGCTGCGGCAAAGATGACGGCGAAGAACGGGCAAGTCGCTTTGGGAAAGATGACGGCGAAGGACGCACAAGCCGCTCCGGGCGAGATGACCGGGAAGAAAGCGCAAGCTGCTCCGGGCGCTGGAGGAGAAGCCGGGTGGGAGGCGAAGAGTTTTGCGGAAGATCCGGCGAATTTGAAGGGGGAGCGGGTGCGGGCGGTGGAGGGGGAGGCGCTGACTGCGGACCGGGGGGCGGCGGGGCTGGAGCAGATGCTGCGGAAGCTCCGGACGCGGGCCAGCCTGATGATGATCGTGGCCCATCCCGATGACGAGGATGGGGGGATGCTGACCTACGAGTCGCGCGGGCTGGGAGCGCGGGTGGGAATGCTGACGCTGACCCGGGGGGAGGGCGGGCAGAACGTGGTGACCGGCGACTTCAACGACGCGCTGGGGCTGGTGCGGACGCGGGAGCTGCTGGCGGCGGACCGGTACATGGGGGTGGACCAGATGTTTGGGACGGAGGTGGACTTCGGGTTCTCGAAGACGAAAGAGGAGGCGTTCGCGAAGTGGACGCATGAACGGGTGCTGTACGACGCGGTGCGTGCGGTTCGGCTGTACCGGCCGCTGGTGGTGACGAGCGTGTTTATCGGGGCTCCGAGCGACGGGCATGGGCAGCACCAGGTGAGTGGGGAGATCGCGCAGGAGGTGTTTGAGGCGGCGGCGGATCCGAAGGTGTTCCCGGAGATGGGATTGCCGGCCTGGGCTCCCATGAAGGTGTATGCGCGCGTGCCGTTCGCGCGAGTGGACGAGAAGGGGATGTTTGACTATGCGACGGGTAAGTATGTGCCGGCACGGTTTTACAACTATGTTGCCAAGACGTGGTCCAGCGTGGCTCCGAAGGCGGATGTGACGGTGCCGGAGGGCGAGTTCAGCGCGGTGCTGGGCAAGAGCTATGTGCAGTTTGCGAGGGAGGGTCTGGCGCTGCAGCGGACGCAGATTGGGGCGGGGGTGCGGGTGGCTCCGGCAGGGCGGTTCGATGTGGGGTATACGCGGTATGGATCGCGGGTCCCAGAGGGTCCAATCGAGCAGGAGAAGAATTTTTTCGAGGGTGTCGATGTCACGCTGGCGGGGATTGCGGATCTCGCGGCAGGGCTTCCCCCTGATGTGAAGACGGACCTGAAGCGCGCGCTTTTGCGGGTGGACGCCTCGGTAGAACAGGCCTCTGAAAGGGTCGGTGCAGGCGCTCCGCGGAAGGCTGCGCCAGGGCTTCGCGATGGGTTGGCGCTTACGCGTCAGTTGATCGCCCGGGTTGGCGGTATGCGGGAGATGCCGGAGCGAGAGAGGTATGACGTTCTCCATGAGCTGCGCGTCAAGGAGGTGCAGTTCAACGACGCCCTGGTGCTAGCGCTCGGACTTCGGCTGCAAGCGGAGACGACGGCGACTAACGTGATTGCGCCGGCGACCGAGGTGCGGGTGCCGGTGGAGGTGGTGAACGGGGGTGACGAGGGGGTACAGCTGCGGCGTTATGACGTGGTGCAGACCGGGCTGCAGCGAAGCGTGAGCGGAGCGGATGTGGGAACTGGATCGATCGGGGCAGGGGCACGATCCGCGAGCTGGGCGCTGGAGGTGGGGGAACCCGGCGGGCGGGAGGCGGCGACGCGGCCGGTCTTCTCGCGCAAGGACATCGAGCAGCCGGTTTATGAGATCCGTGACCCGAGACTGCGGGATGCGCCGTTGCCGGTTCCGGCGGTCGAGGTGTTTGCGGCGGTCGATTATGGCGAGACGACGGTGCGTCTGGGTCGAGTGGCTACCGGACACCGGGCTGAAGATGGGACGGTGCAGCCCTTGATGTTTGAGCCGGGGCTGAGTGTTTCAATCTCTCCCGCGGCGGGTGTTGTTCCCTTGGGAGAGACGAGTTTTGCTGCGACGGTGCGGGTGAAGAGCGCCGAGGGGGCAGGGGCGCAGGGTGTGGTCCAGCTGGCATTGCCGAGCGGGTGGAGATCGGAGCCAAGCTCGGCGGAGTTTCACACGACCAAAGCGGGCGAGGAGCAGGCGATCCGATTCCGGGTGACGCCGGGCGCGCTGGGAGAGCGGGCGTACACCATGACGGCGGTGGCGAAGAGCGGGGGCAGGGAGTACCGGGAGGGCTACCACGCGGTGGGGTACCCGGGGCTGGTGCGCGACAACCTTTATGCTCCGGCGACGTACCGGGCGAGGGGCGTGGACGTAAAGGTTCCGCCGGGGCTGCGGGTGGCGTATCTTCCTGGGACGGGGGATGCGGTGGCGGCGTCGCTCGAGGATATCGGGATCCATGCGACGACGGTGAGCGTGGCGGAGATCGCCGCCGGGAAGCTGGCGGGGTTTGACGCGCTGGTGATGGGGGTGCGGTCGTATGCAGCGCAGAAGGAGCTGCCGGCGGTGACGGGGAAGCTGATGGCGTTTGCGAACGGAGGGGGTGTGGTGGTGGTGCAGTACCAGTCGGGCGAGTACGGGAGCGAGGATGCTCCATACCCGTTGTCGATGGGTGGGGGGCTTGCGGAGCGGGTGGTGGAAGAGGACTCGCGGGTGCAGCTGCTGGCTCCCTCGAGTCAGGTGCTGTCGTGGCCGAACAGGATCTCGGAGAAGGACTTCGGCGGATGGGTGGAGGAGCGTGGGCACGGCTTCATGCGGGAGTGGGATGCGCGGTATGAGGCGGTGACGGAGGTGCATGATGCGGGTCAGGATCCGCAGAAGGGCGGCCTGCTAGTGGCGCGGGTGGGCGCTGGGGCGTACGTGTACTGCGCCTATGCGTTCTACCGGCAGCTACCGGAGGGGGTTCCGGGGGCGTTCCGGCTGATGGCGAACCTGGTGAGCGTGGGAAGGAGGCCGTAGGTGGAGGCGAATCCATGGGCGAGCGAGCGGGGCAGGAGCGAGTGGTGAGGTTTGAGGGCACGGCTGCCGGGCTCGGATCAACAAGGCGCATCCTAAGAGGAGACGGCAATATGTGTTGGTCAGCGATGGACAGAGAGGCGGGCGAGGCGAGATGACGGAGTTTGGGCAGAAGGCGGAAGGTTTGAGTGGAGCGCGGGAGAAGGAGCTGATGGACACGGCCGATGCGCTGGCGGATGCGCGACGGACAAAGGTTCCGATCGAAGAGCTGCCTTTCGAGATGAGGCCAACGAGTATGGACGAGGCCTACGCGGTACAGGACATGCTGGCGGTGGCGTATGGGGAGATTGGCGGGTGGAAGGTGGGTGCGCCGAGTGGGGAGGCTACGCCGATGTTTGCGCCGATGCCGAAAATCTGGATTGCGGAGGGCGGGGCGGTGATGCGGGCGAAGCGGTACCGAGGGCTGGAGGCGGAGGTGGCGTTTCTGCTGGGGAAGGATCTGCCGCCGCTGGGTTCGGAGTATTCGCGCGAGGAGGTTGCCGATGCGATTGCGAGCTGTCATCCGGCGATCGAGGTGATGGAGTCGGGACTGACGGATCCGTTGAAGGCGGAGCGGCTGAGCATGATCGCGGATCTGCAGATGCACGGCGGATTTGTGTACGGACCGGCGTGCGCGGGATGGGGGGAGATCGACTGGACCAAGGAGACGGTGACGCTTGCGGTCGACGGTGTGGTGCGGGTGGAACGCACGGGATCGAATACGGCGGGGGACCTGATGCGCCTGCTGCCCTGGCTGGCGAACGAGGGAGCGTCGCGGACGGGCGGGCTGCGGGCGGGTCAGTGGATCACGACTGGCAGTTGGACCGGCAATACGCTGGCCGAGGCGAGGTCGAGCGTGGACGTGGTCTTTGGGAGGCTCGGCCGGGTGACGATGCAGTTCGAACCGGAGCAGAATTTGGAGAAGGGGGTTCCGGGCCAGACGGTGCGGACGTTTCGGTGACGGATAGGTACCGCTGTAAGCTGGATGCCGGCATTGATGCGTGTTTTGTTCCCGCGACGATGCTGCGTTTTTAGAAGCAGATCCCTGCACTGCGTTGCGGGATGGCAATTAGGGGAGGCGGGGAGCGATGACGGAGATGGTTGCGGGTGTGGAGTTTCGAGCTCCCGTTTCGGAGCGGTTTGGAGCGATCTTGACGCCCGAGGCGGTGGCGTTTGCGGTGGGGCTGGAGCGGCGGTTTGGGGGGCGTAGGAGGGAGTTGCTGGCAAGGAGAGCGGCTCGGCAGGTGCGACTGGACGCGCGAGAGCGGCCAGATTTTCTGCCGGAGACGCGCCAGGTGCGGGAGCTGGAATGGAAGGTGGCCGCGCTGCCGCCGGATCTGATGGATCGCAGGGTGGAGATTACGGGTCCGGTGGAACGGAAGATGGTGATCAACGCGTTGAACTCGGGCGCCAAGGTATTTATGGCGGACTTCGAGGACTCGACGACGCCGACCTGGGCGAATGTGATCGAGGGGCAGATCAATCTGCGGGATGCGGTGCGGCGGACGATTGCGTTTGAGGATGCGACGACCGGAAAGAGCTACACGTTGAAGGAGAGGCCGGCGGTGCTGCTTGTGCGGGTGCGTGGGTGGCACCTGGAGGAGGCACACGTGGTAGTGGATGGAGAGCCGATGTCGGGGGGGATTTTCGACTTTGCGATGTATGCGTTTCACAACGCGAAGGAGCTGTTGGAGCGCGGGTCAGGGCCGTATTTTTATCTGCCGAAGCTGGAGAGTCACATCGAAGCTCGGCTGTGGAACGAGATCTTTGTGGCGGCGGAGGGGGAGCTTGGGCTCCGGGCTGGATCGATCAAGGCGACGGTGCTGATCGAGACGATTCTGGCGGCGTTTGAGATGGACGAGATTCTGTATGAGTTGCGGGACCACTCGGCCGGTTTGAACTGCGGGAGATGGGATTACATTTTCTCGTTTATCAAGAAGTTTGCGGGGGACAAGAGCATTGTGCTGCCGGATCGCGGGCAGGTGACGATGGCGGCGCATTTTATGCGGAGCTACTCGAAGCTGGCCATCAAGACGTGCCACCGACGCGGGGTGCATGCCATGGGTGGAATGAGCGCGCTGATCCCGATCAAGAACGATGCGGAGGCAAATGAGCGGGCGATGGCGGGGGTTCGGGCGGACAAGGAGCGCGAGGCGGCGGACGGGCATGACGGGACGTGGGTGGCGCATCCGGGGCTGGTGCCGGTAGCGATGGAGATCTTCGACCGGGTGATGCCGGGGCCTAATCAGATTGAAAAGCAGTTGAAGGACTTCAAGGTGACGGCGGAGGATCTGCTGCGGGTGCCGGAAGGAGCGGTGACCGAGGCTGGGCTGCGGCAGAATGTTGCGGTAGGGCTGGGGTATGTGGAGGCGTGGCTGCGAGGGATCGGGTGTGTGCCGCTGTTCAACCTGATGGAGGATGCGGCGACGGCGGAGATCAGCCGGGCGCAGCTGTGGCAGTGGGTACATCACGGGGCTCGGTTGGAGGACGGCCGGGCAGTGACGGTTGCGCTCTGCGACGAGGTCATCGATGCGGAGCTCGCGCGGGCTCGGGCGGTTGTCGATCAGGAGCGGTACCAGGCCTATGAGCATGCGGCGTTTCTGATGCGGGAGCTGATCAAGGCGCCGAAGTTCATGGATTTTTTGACGGTGCCGGCGTATGCGCGGGTGGTGGCGGCGGAGGGATTGGAGATCGTGGGATGAGTGCTGTAACCGGGAGGGAACTGTGTCGACGACAAGAGAGATGAGCATCAGGCTTCCGGAAGAGATGGTTGAGATGGTGCGCGCGCGAAGGTGACCTCCAGGGGAGTACGCAGATGAGAGTGACGTTGTATGCGACGGTCTGCTCGATCTGCGGCACCGCGACGAGGGTGTCGAAGAATGGCTGCGCGATGAGGTGGTCACTGCTTACGATGCGATGAGAGCTGACCCGATGCGGGCGATCTCCGGGGAGGACATTCGGGCGGTGCTGGAAGAGGAACGCAAGCAGGCCGTTAAGGCGAGGTGATGGACTGCCGGGTTATCTTTTCGATTGCTGCGGCGACTCAATTGAGACGCCTTTACAGATACGTTGCTGCTTCGTCTTCACCGGCGGCAGCACTGAGGTTCACGGGAGCTATTGCAAGATTCTGCGAGTCACTCCGGATGTTCCCTGAACGGGGTCATCGCAGGGGCGATTGCGCTGGGATTGCGGGTAGTGGGATTCAAAGAAGGGTGACGATTGCGTTCGAAATTGCGGGGCAACTCGTGACGATTCTCGGCATCTTTTATGGCGGTGCAGACTATGAGCGTCGTTTCAAAGAACGAGGCTCCACGACCTGATCGTGACTAGCGCGGTGATGACCTTCTGCTAAACAGAACTGAATCGTTTCCCCGGTTTAGGACATCTTGGGGTAGGCTGTGGAAATCGTATCTAGATCGTGCACTCGTGTGCGTATGAGGTGAGAGCTGTGGCGCGTCCTTACTGGTCTGGTCAGGTTCAGATTTCGTTGGTGGCGTTTGGCGTGAAGCTGTTTGTCGCGACGGAGTCGAAGAGTGAGATTCGGTTTCACCAGATCAGCCGCAAGACGGGTGAGCGGGTGAAGTACCAGAAAGTCTCGGCGAGCGCGGCCGAGGCGCAGGAGGCGAGCGGCGAGGATACGCCGGCTTCGGCGCGGGTGCAGCAGAGCGACATCGTGAAGGGGTACGAGTACCGCAAGGGCGAGTACGTGACGATCGAGCCGGAGGAGATCGCGCATCTGCGGGTGCCATCGAAGCACACGATTGCGATCGAGCAGTTCGTGAATCTGGACGAGCTGGCCCCGGAGTACCTGGAGAAGCCTTACTTCATGGTGCCGGAGAACGACCTGCAGGCGGAGGCGTTCGGGACGGTGCGGGAGGCGCTGCGCAAGACCAAAAAGGCGGCGTTGGGGAAGATTGCGTTTGGCGGGCGGGAGCATGTGCTGGCGATCACCGCGGATGAGGACGACGATCTGGGCGGGATGATGGCGTACACGATGCGCTACCAGGAGGAGCTTCGCGATCCGAAGGAGTACTTCGCGGACGTGAAGAAGGTGGCGGTGAACGAGGATTCGCTGGGGCTGGCGATGGAGCTGATCAAGCGCAAGGCGGCGCCTTTCGATCCGTCGAAGTTCAAGGACGGTTACGAGGTGGCGCTGAAGGAGCTGGTGGAGGCGAAGGTGAACCATGCTCCGGTGCCGAAGGACGAGCCTGTGGCTCCGGCGCGAGGCAAGGTGGTGAGCCTGATGGATGCGCTGCGGAAGAGTGTGGGCAGCGTGGGGGTGGAGGACGCCCCGGCGGCGGCGGAGCGGGCAGAAAAGAAGGTGGGCAAGGCTCCGGCGAAGCATGCGGCGAAGGAGGGGATCGCGTTGGTGAAGTCGGGAGAGACGGCGCCGGTGAAGGCGGCCAAGAGGAAGAAGTCTGCTTAGGTTTGCGGATGGTGGGGAAGTCGGCAAAGCACAAATACAGGAGCTCTCCACTTCGCCTGACGGCCTCCGGTTGAGATGACGCGGCGGAGACGGGACGGAGATTACGATGGCTCGAGCTACGAAGGCTGCTGCCAAAAAGGCCACGGCGAAGGCGAAGACGGGAGCAGCAACCGCTGTGGATTCCCGCACAGCTGCACAGGGTGTAGGCGAGAGCCCGGCGGATGTCGTGGATGCGCAGCTGGCAAAGTACCGGTCGATGCGGGACTTCCACACTACGCAGGAGCCTGCGGGCGGGGTGAAGGATGGGGCGGCCACGAAGGCGGCGCTTCCCTTCTGCATTCAAAAACATGCGGCGAGCCACCTGCATTACGACTTTCGGCTGGGGTGGAACGGCGTGTTGAAGAGCTGGGCGGTGGCGAAAGGGCCGAGCTACTTTGTGGGGGACAAGCGGCTGGCGGTCCAGGTGGAGGACCACCCGATGGAGTATGGCGGGTTTGAGGGGATTATCCCCGCGGGGCAGTATGGCGGCGGGACGGTAATGCTGTGGGACCAGGGAACGTGGGAGCCGCAGGCGGGGCACACGGATGTGGACGCGGGGCTGCGGGACGGGTCGCTGAAGTTTGTGATGCATGGGACGAAGATGAAGGGCAAATGGGCGCTGATCCGAATGGGCGGGAAGGCGGCGACGGAGAGAAAGCCGAACTGGCTGCTGATCAAGGAGCACGATGAGTTCGAGCGGCCGGCCGACGCCGAGGCGGTGACGGAGGCGGAGTCGAAGAGCGTGGTAACGGGGCGGGATCTCGATCAGATTGCAAAGAATGAGGATCATGTCTGGAACTCGAAGGAGACGGCCGGAACGGGGCAGGCGTGGTACCGGAAGGTGGGGACAGGTGAGCTGGGAGCCGGGCGGGAGAGGGCAAATACAGGGGTCTCTCCACTCCGCTCCGCTTCGGTCGAGATGACGGCCGCGGGTGGTGGTCCGAGTCGTACGAGCGGCACGATTGGGAGGAGTGGTTCGAAGCAGAGCAATGAGCTTATCGCAATATTGCAGGAGCGACTGAAGGGGCTGCCGAAGGAGGTGCAGCCGGGGTTTCTGAAGCCGCAGCTGGCCATAGAGGCAACGTCTCCACCGGAGGGGGCGGGGTGGGTGCATGAGCTGAAGCTGGATGGGTATCGGATCCAGGCGCGGAAGTCGGGCGAGCAGGTGGAGATGTTGACACGGAGCGGATTGGACTGGGCGTACCGGGTCCCGGCGATGGCGGCGGCGGTGAGCCGGCTGCGGGTGGGAGCGGCGACGCTGGATGGAGAGGTGGTGGTGCTGCGAGGGGATGGGACGACGAACTTCGCGGACCTGCAGGCGTCGTTTCAGGAGGGGGCGCGGAATCCGCTGACGTACTTCTGCTTCGATCTGCTGCACTTGGAAGGAAGGAACACACGAGGCTTGCCGCTGACGGTGCGCAAAGAGCTGCTGGGGGAGGTGCTTGCCGGGGGCGAGGGGGACGAGATCCGGCTGAGCGAGCATATCGAGGCGAGTGGGGAGGCGGTGTTTCACCGGGCGTGCGAGCTGCATGCGGAGGGGATCGTCTCGAAGCGGGCGGAGGGGCCGTACAGGGCTGGGCGCGGCGGAGACTGGATGAAGTCGAAGTGTCTGCTTGAGCAGGAGTTCGTGGTGGGTGGATTTACGTTTTCGAGCGATGGAGAGGACCGGGTGGGGTCTCTGTTGCTGGGGTACTACCGGGATGGGAGGTTGGTGTATGCGGGGCGAACCGGGACCGGATTCACGCAGAAGATGCGCAGGATGCTGCGGGAGCGGATGGAGCCGATGCGGATCGCGAAGGCCGCCTATGCGGCAGTGCCGGTGGAGGCGAAGCGGGGTGCGGTGTGGGTGCGGCCGGAGCTGGTGGCGCAGGTGAGGTTTGCAACGTGGACGGCGGACGACCTGGTGCGGCAGGCGGCGTTTCTGGGGTTGCGGGAGGACAAGCCGGCGGAAGAGGTTCGGAGAGAGGGGGCGGAGGTTGCGCCGCGGCCGAAGGGGGGCCGAAGGGGAGCGGGTGGGGAGTCCGATGAGGATGAGGCGGGGGAAGCCAACATTCGTGGTGAGACTGCGACGAATGGGGCACCCGGTTTGGGGGCGGGTGCGAAGGCGGGTGAGGTGGAGGCTCCGGCGAAGTTTTATGTGAGGCCGCGGAGGCCGAAGGGTGCGGCGGAGGTGAAGGCGGAGCACGCCGAGGCTACGGCGAAGGCTGGGCTGAGTGGGATGAAGGGAGAGGATGTCGGCGCGGCGGTACTCGATGGGGGAGAAGCGGGTTCATTCGCTGCGCTCAGAATGACAAAAAGAAGCGCAGGAGCGGACACAGGCAAAGAAGCGAAAGCAGGAGCAGACGCGGCGCCGATGGACCATGCGCCGGTGAGGCTGACGCATCCGGAGAAGATTTTGGATGTGCAGAGCGGCGTGACGAAGCGGATGCTGGCGGACTTTTACTGGGCGGTGGCGGATCGGATGCTGCCGCATATCGCGAACCGGCCGTTGAGCCTGGTGCGGTGTCCGGAGGGATCGGAGAAGCCGTGCTTCTTCCAGAAGCATGTGAACCACATGCTTCCGAAGGGAATCGGTGGAGTCGATGTTCCGAACAAGAAGACGGGCGAGATGGAGCCGTACATCACGCTGCCTGGACCGCCGGCCGGGAAGGAGGCGCTGACCGGGCTGGCGCAGATGGGGGTGCTGGAGGTTCATCCGTGGGGATCGCACAACGACGATCTGGAGCGGCCGGACCGGCTGACGTTCGATCTTGATCCGGATGAGGCGCTGGGGTGGGGGACGGTGACGGACGCAGCGGCCGAGCTACGAAAGAGGCTAAAGACAATCGGGCTTGAGAGCCTGCTGAAGACGACTGGCGGCAAGGGCCTGCATGTCGTGGCGCCGATCGTGCCGGGGATGGAGTGGCCGGAGGCGAAGGAGTTCGCATACCAGTTTGTGCGGTCGATGGAGCGGGCGAATCCAGCGTTGTATCTGACGAAGATGACGAAGGCAGCGCGGGCGGGAAAGATCTACCTGGACTACCTGAGGAATGAGCGTGGGGCGACGGCAGTGGCGCCGTACTCGCCGCGTGCCCGGGCGGGTATGGGCGTGAGCATGCCGCTGGCGTGGAGCGAGCTGAAGCTGGCGGAGCGGCCGGTATTTCGGGTCGCGGAACTCGGCAAGTGGGGGGCTCGGCTGAAAAAGGATCCCTGGGCGGGGATCGATCGAATGCAGCAGGAAGTTACGGCGGAGGCGAAGCGAGCCGTGGGGATGAAGGGCTGAGCGGCTTGGCGAGAAGGGCGTGCGCAAAGGGCGGCTCCTAACGGCCGTATGGTTCAGTGAGGCTTCGTCAGGTGGGCCTTGCGCCTAATGGCGGAGGGTCATGACGAGACACTTGGCGGCGCCGCCGGCTTTGAGGAACTCGCTGAGTTCGACCTGCCGGACCTTGAAGCCGCGGGACTGGAGATCTTGCGAGAGCTTGTCGCTGATGGTGTTGAGGATGAGGGTGCGGCCAACGTTGACGGCGTTGCAGGCGAAGCGGACGGCATCGGGCTCGTCGACAATGATGCGCTTCGCCGGTGGGTGGAAGGATTCGATACGGGCGAGGGAGCGGGTGTCGAAGGCGGCCGGGAAGTACATTGCGGAGCCGTCGGCGAGTGGGGCGAAGCAGGTATCGAGGTGGTAGAAGCGGGGATCAACCAGCCGGATCGGAACGAGGTCGATATCCCAGGCGGCGGCAAGCAGACGGTGACTGGAGGGGGCAGTACGTGGGCCGTGGCCGATCCAGAGGCGGGACTTATCGGCGGAGAACAGGGCGTCGCCCTCGCCTTCGAAGGGGGTGTCGCGCGGGAGATCGATGGTGTGGTAACCGTGATCCTGGAACCAGCTACGGAAGTGATGTTCTTCGGCCTGGCGCTCGGGATGGAAGAAGCTGCTGACGGCCACGGAGCCATTGAGTTCGAGGCCGGCGTTGGCAGTGAAGACCATGTCGGGGGAGCCTGGCTGGGGGGTGATCAGGAGGATGTCGGCGAGTCGGGAGATTTCGGCGTAGAGGGTCTGCCATTGGGCGGCGGCGCGCTCGCGCGAGGAGGCGTGGAGGTTGCCGGCCATCCATGGATTGATGACGTAGTCGACCTCATAGAGCGTTGGGGCACACATCAGAAAGGTGGCGCGGGCGCGAGGTGCGCGTAATGCGAACTGGGGTGAGATCGGGGCAGGTGCGACGGCGGTGCTCATAGGTTTGTCTCTCGATGATGAGCTTGGCTGAGCGCATGGGGATCGTCAACACGAATGATTATGCGGGTCTAGCGGATATGTATACGTCCGTCGGCGGCCGTAACATCTTGCGGGCGAGACAGCGACGAGCGGATGGTTGGGGAGGCTGGCAGGTGCGTCGATGCTAGCCGCAGATGCGATGATGCTTGCGAGGTGAGAAGAGATGGATCGAGGCGACTGGAGGGGAATGGTTCTGGGCATGGCGGTGGTGTGCCTGGGTTCTCAGGGGGCCTGGTCCCAGAAGGCGGAGCCGGCCAGGACGCCGCCGATGGGCTGGAACATCTGGGACGCGTACGGGACAACGGTGAACGAGACGCAGGTGCGGGCGAACGCGGACTGGATAGCCAAGCACCTGAACGCTGCGGGATGGACCTACGTCGTGGTGGACATGGAGTGGTTTGTCGAGAACCCTGCGGCGCAGGGGGGCTCGAAGACGAACAGATTTGCAATGGACGGGCATGGGCGGTATGTGCCGGCGGAGAACCGCTTCCCTTCTTCCGCAGGTGGAGCGGGATTCCAGCCGCTGGCCGAGTATGTGCATGGGCTGGGGTTGAAGTTCGGAATCCACATTCTGCAAGGTGTGCCCAAGATTGCCGCGGAAGGTAAGGCGACGATTGATGGCGGTGAGATGCGGGTGGCGGATGCGGCGAACACGGCGGGAACATGCCCGTGGAACTACGACAACTACGACGTGAAGGACGATGCGACGGGGCAGGCTTACTACGACTCGCTGATGCGGATGTATGCGGGATGGGGCGTGGATCTGATCAAGGTGGACTGCATTGCGTCGCGGCCCTACAAGGGCGCGGAGATTGTGATGGTGGCGCGGGCGATTGCGAAGACCGGGCGTCCGATGCTGCTGAGTTTATCGCCGGGGGAGGCGCCGATGGAAAGGGCGGAGGAGATGCGCGGAGAGGCGGCGATGTGGCGGATCTCGGACGACGTTTGGGATGTATGGCACAGCGAGGTCTCGTATCCGCAGGGTCTGGGCGATCAGATCCCGCGACTGGCGAAGTGGGCGGGTAAGGCGACGCCGGGGCATTGGCCTGACGCGGACATGTTGCCGGTGGGGTTCCTAGGGCCAGCGCCGGGATGGGGCAAGGCGAGACAGACGCGGCTGACGCACGAGGAGCAGAGACGCTGCTGACGCTGTGGTCGATCTTTCGTTCCCCCTTGATGGTGGGCGGTGAGCTGACGAAGAGCGATGCGTGGACTGAGGGGCTGCTGACGAATGCGGAGGTGATCGCGGTGGATCAGGCCTCTACAGAGAACCGGCCGGTGGAGGTGGGGGCGGGGCTAGCGGCGTGGGTGGCGAAGGCTGAAGGCGGGACGGGGAGGTACGTTGCGGTGGTGAATACCTCGGAGGCTTCGCGTGATGTGGATGTTCCGTTTGCGCGACTGGGCTGGAAGGATGGACGATATCGGGTGCGGGACGTTTGGGAGCGGAAGGAGGCGGGGGTAGCGACGTCGGTCAAGGCGAGGCTGGCTCCCCATGCCTGTTTGCTGTATCGGGTGGAGCGAGTGAACTGAAAGCCGGCACGGAGTTGAGGCTGTCTTGTACGTGTGGTGGCGGGTACGGCCGTTGCGGTGCCCGGTGGGACTCGGGGGCGGCGAACCCAACCTTTGTGATGGAGTTGCCAAGGATGGGCCACCCCTGAGTGTTTGCGGCCGGGTCGGAGTTGCGCGATCTAGCTAGACAGCCTAGCTACGGTCTGGGCCGGGAGCTCGTGGGTGCGGTCGACGTAGGCGGCTCGGCGCGGGGATTCGGACGGAGGTGTGGGTGCGGATTTCTTCCCGGAGAAGCGTTCGAGGAGGCTCTTGAGGATGACGTAGAGGACCGGGATAAAGAAGAGGTTGAGGACGGTGGAGAGGAGCATGCCACCGACGATGGCGGTGCCGACGGAGTGCCGGCCAAGGGCTCCGGCGCCGGTGGCGAAGTAGAGGGGGAGGACGCCGAGGATGAAGGCGATGGAGGTCATGAGGATGGGCCGGAGGCGGAGTTCGGCGGCCTCGATGGCGGCTTCGATGATGGACTTGCCCTGCGCGAGGAGCTGTTCGGCGAACTCGACGATGAGGATGGAGTTCTTCGCGGAGAGGCCGATCAGCATGACCAGGCCGATCTGGACGTAGACGTCGTCGACGAGGCCACGCCCGGCGATGAGCGAGAGGGCGCCGAGGATGGCGGCGGGGACGGCGAGAAGGATGATGAAGGGGAGAGCAAAGGACTCATACTGCGCCGACAGGGTGAGATAGACGACGAGCAGGCCAAGGCCGAAGATGATGATGGCTTTGCCAGCGGACTCGACCTCTTCGAGAGCCAGACCGGTCCAGGAGAAGGTCATGCCCTGGAGCTTGTTCTTCTCGAAGAGACGCTGCATAGCGTCGAGGCCCTGCCCGGAGGAGAGGCCGGGCGCGGGGGAGCCGTCGATCTCTGCCGATCGGAAGAGGTTGTAGTGATTGATGACCTGAGGACCGGAGGTTTCGCTGACGCTGGAGAGATTGTCGAGGGGGATCATCTGTCCGGAGTTGGAGCGGACGTAGAACTGGCTGAGGTCTTTCGCGGTGCGGCGGAACTGTGCGTCGGCCTGGACGTAGACGCGGTAGGAGCGATTGTTGAAGTCGAAGTCGTTGACGTAGCTCGATCCCATGAAGGTGCCCATGGCGGCGGTGATCTGGTTGAAGGGGACGCCGATCGCCTTGGCTTTTTCGCGATCGATGGTGACGCGCACCTGGGGATCGTTCGAGGTGAAGGTGGTGTTGAGGCCGGTGAGCTCGTGACCGGCGCGGGCCTGGCCGACCATGGTGTGGGCTACGCGGTCGATGTCGCCGAAGGTGTTGCGGCCGCCATCCTGGAGGATGAACTGGAAGCCGCCGACGGTGCCGATGCCGGCGATGGCGGGCGGTTCAGCGGCGAAGGCGATGCCGCCGGGGACGCCGAAGAGCTTGGGACCTATATCTGCAACGATGGCGTGCGCGGTGAAGTTGGGGCCCAGCTTCGAGCGATCGTTGATCGGCTTCAGCGGGGCGAAGATCAGGCCGGAGTTGGGCGAGCTGCCGCCGGCGAGCGAGAAGCCCATGACGGAGAAGGTGCCGAAGACGCCGTCGTTCTTGCGGACGAGGGCGGCGGCGCGGTCGGCGAACTCAGAGGTGTAGCTGAGCGAGGCTCCGGGCGGGGTCTGGACGATGATGAGGAAGTACGACTGGTCCTCCTGCGGGATGAAGGCGGTGGGGACGTGGACGTACATGAAGGCAGTGGCCGCGAGGGCAGCCAGGAAGAGCGCCAGCATGGCGTAGCGAATGCGGACGACGAAGGTGACAGCGCGGGCGTAGGCGCGGATCACCCACTGGATGAGGCGCTCGATGGGGTTGAGCAAGAGACCGAGAAGGCCGGTCTTCTTCTGCTCCGGGCGGAGGAGGAGGGCGGCGAGCGCGGGCGAGAGGGTGAGCGCGTTGAAGGCCGAGATGGCGATCGAGAAGGCGATGGTGAGCGAGAACTGCTTGTAGAGGATGCCGGTGGTTCCGGGGAAGAAGCTGACGGGGATGAAGACCGAGATGAGGACGAGCGAGGTGGCGATAACGGCGCTGGTGACCTCGGCCATGGCGATGCTGGTGGCCTCGTGCGGGTCCGATGAGGTGTTCTCGAGCGACGTGCTGTGCGAGGTGGTGGAGACGGCTTCGGTGCGAGTTCGGCGGTCGAATGGAGAGTTGGGAGTGGCCCCGTTGTTCGAGAGGTGACGCTGCACATTTTCGATCACGACGATGGCGTCGTCGACGACGAGACCTGTGGCCAGGGTAATGCCGAAGAGGGTGAGCGAGTTGATGGAGAAGCCGAAGACCTTGATGAAGGCGAAGGTGCCGATGAGCGAGACGGGGATGGTGACGGCGGGGATGATGGTGGCGCGCCAGTCCTGCAGGAAGAGGAAGATGACGACGATGACGATGATGACGGCTTCCCCGATGGTCTTGATGACCTCCTGGACCGAGTCGCTGACGACGGTGGTGGTGTCGACGGCGATGATGTATTTCATTCCGGGCGGGAAGTTCTTCTCGAGGTCATGGAGGACGGCCCGGCAGCGCTTGTCGACGTCGAGGGCGTTGGCGTTGGAGAGCTGTTGAACGCCGACCCCGACGGCGTCTCCGCCGGAGAACTTTAGGGAGGTTGAGTAGGTTTCGGCGCCGATCTCGGCGTGACCGACGTCCTTCAGAAGGACGAGACCGCCAGCGCTGGTGCTGTTCTTGAGAATGATGTCTTCGAACTGCTTGCGATCGGAGAGGCGGCCGACGACGCGGACGGCCATCTGAAAGTTCTGGTGGGGGTCGGACGGTTGCTGGCCGAGTTGACCGGCGGCTACCTCGACATTCTGTTCTGCGAGGGCGCTGGTGACGTCGAGGGCGGTAAGGCTGCGGGCGGCGAGCTTGTTGGGGTCGAGCCAGATGCGCATGGCGTATTTACGCTCGCCAAAGATGATGACCGCGCCAACGCCGGGAACTCGCTTGAGAGCGTCGGCCACGTAGACGTCGAGGTAGTTCGAGATGAAGGCGGGGGAGAGGGAGTTGTCGGGCGAGACGAAGCCGGCGGCGAGGACGAAGTTGGAGTTGGCTTTGGTGATGGTGATGCCGGTGTTGTTGACGACGGCGGGGAGGCGCCCCTGGGCGGAGGCGACGCGGTTTTGCACGTCGACGGCGGCGATGTTGAGGTCGTATCCGGTCTGGAAGGTAACGGTGACGGCGGAGGTGCCGTCATTGGAGCTGGTGGAGCTGATGTAGCGCATGCCCTCTACGCCGTTAATGGACTGTTCGAGGATGGTGGTGACGGCGGATTCGACGTCGGTGGCGTTGGCTCCGATGTAGTTGCTGGTGACGACGACCTGTGGCGGGGCGAGCTGCGGGTAGAGAGAGATGGGCAGACTTGGGATGCAGACGGCGCCGGCGAGCACGATAAGAAGTGCACAGACGGTGGCGAAGATCGGGCGTCGGATGAAGAAGTCTACGAACACGAGATACCCTCTATCCCGGCGCGGCTGAGCCGGTTGGAACTGGTGCGAAGCGGAGCCGATGGGTCGAGGCTCCGCAAGTGCGGCAGAGGGATCAGCCTAGCCCAGAGGCTTGACGGGAGCGCCTTCCTGCAGGAATTGCAGGCCGGACAGGATCACTCTGTCGCCGGGTTTGAGACCACCGAGAACGGGGTAGGTGTTGCCGAGAGTGTCGCCCAGTTTGACTGCGATCTGGTGTGCGAAGTAGCCGTCGCCCTTGGCGGCGGCAACGAAGACGAAGGGTTGGCCGCCGATACGGGTGACGGCGAGGACAGGAACGGTTGGAGTTGGAGCGGTGCTCCAGGTGATCCGGGCCTTGACGAGCTGCGCGTTGCGGAGGCGCTCGGAGGAGTGGGGGACCTCGGCTTTGGCGAGGATGCTCTGGAGGCCGTTATCGACCTGGGGTGAGATGAAGCTGATGGTAGAGCGCGCAAGGACCTCTCCGGAGGTGTCGAGGATGTCGACCGGCAGGCCCGTGCGGACTTCGGTGGCGCGCTCGGTGGGAACGTAGATGTAGGCCTCGAGATCACGATTCTCATCGACGGTGGTCAGGAGCGTGGTGGAAGAGACGTAGTCGCCGAGGTGGACGGGAATATCGCCGACGACCCCGGCGAAGGGAGCGCGGATCTGGTAATAAGAGAGCTGCTGCTTCTGGGTTGAGGTCTGGGCTACGCCCGACGCGTAGGCCCCTTTCGAGGTCTGAAAAGCTTGAACGGCCTGATCATAGGCTTGTTTCGAGACGATGCCGGCTTCGAAGAGCTTGCGCTGACGCTCCACCTCCGCCTGGTTGTACTGGAAGGTCGCCTGGAGCTGCGCCTCGGTTCCCTGCTGCTGCTGGACGGTCGCAACCTGCTTGAGCGGGTCGATTTGCATGAGCACCTGGCCGGCTTTGACGGCATCGCCAGAGTGGACGAAGATGCGGGTGAGATTGCCGTCGACCTGTGGCTGCATGGTGGCGGACCGGCGGCTCTTGATGGTAGCGACGTAGGTATCCGATGTTGGAACGGGAGACAGAGAGACTGCGCTGACCTGCACAGGCATGGCCTGCGGGGGTGGAGGAGCGGGGGCCGGCTTGCTGCATCCGCTCCCCGCGACAAAGATGAAGAGGGCAATGCCGAGGGAGACAGGACGCCGGCTATCGGTGGGTGTTGCCCGGGTGTGAAAGCGGTCAAAGTTTCCGTGACGATGCACTGCTCTCTCCTTGATTCGGCAACCGACGTTGGATCAGCACCGGCGTTGGATCGGGGCGGCCGGTCAAGCCAAGATTCTCTGCCATGCGACGCGGGTGCTCCAGCGTCGCATGGCAGGCGTTTGCAAGACCAGCTGAGGATCTATACGAGCATAGATGAGATGGGAGTTCCGTACGGTTCGGAAGTTTTTGAAAGATGGGACGAACGGCTTTTATCTACGATCGTACCTGTGCCAGGAGACGCTTCCAATTTTTCTGATTACGCCTGTAGCTTTTCTTGAGATCCTCCAGGATTCGCTCAAAGTCAGTGTGGCCGCTGAGCCGTTTCCAGGACGGGTTGATGGAAAACCAGGGGTAGTTCTCGTTGCCGAGATAGATAGCGCGCCGCAGCCAGTGGAGCGCTTCCGACTCGTCGCCTTCGACGGCGAAGTAGGTGGCGAGGCGGTAGGCCATTTCACTGTCTGCTTCGGCGGCCGAGAGGGTTTCATCGACGATGAAGCTGGCTGCTTTCGTGCGATCGCCGAGCTGCACATAGCAGAGAGCGATGGTGGGGAAGACGATGCGCAGGGAGGCATCGTCCCGGATGACGCTTTCGAGCGTTTCGACGGCTTGCGCGAGGTCTCCGGAGCGCATTTGCTGGTAGCCGAGCGAGATCCGAAGCAGGGGCTGACGAGGCTCGAGAGTAAGGCCTTTCTGGATCTCGTCGGCGGCCAGTTCCAGCTGGTTCTGATAGTGGTAGACGCGAGCGCGGTGGTTATAGATGACAGCTGCGTTTGACGGGTTCAAGCGGAGGGAGGTATTGAACTGATCGAGCGCCTGCTCGTACATGCCGTCGGTGCGCAGGGTGATGCCGGCGACCAGGTGAACGTTCCAGTCGTTCCCTGCCGTCTGGAGGAGGTGCTCGATGGCGTGGCGGGCTGATTCCTTTTCGCCGCGAGCGAGCATCATGTAGACGCGGTAGAGATTGGCTTCCGGAGAGCCCGAATCGAGGGCCATGGCCTTGTCGAAGGCGCGGCGTGCCTCGAGGACATGCATCTGTCCACCCAGGCCGTGGCGGGCATATTGAAGATGCGTGATACCGAGACCGGACCAGCCGGGAGCGAATTTTTCGTCCTGCTTGACGATGGATTCGAAGAGCTCACGGGCGCGGTCGAGATCGTCGCGGCTCCCGGTCCGGGACATGAAGGAGGACAGGATGGCGCGGGCCTGAAGGTATTTCTCGGAGAGGTGCTCGGTGAGCGAGGACTGGCGGCTGGGAGGACGTTGATCGTTTGAGTGCAGATCGCCGAAGCCCTCGAGAGTGCTGAAGACTTCGTTGCAGATCTCGGTCTGGACGCTGACGAGATCGAAGGAGGCGACATTGATGGAGCCGCCGGTGCGCACGCTCTGGCCGGGCACGTCGAGGAGCTGCCAGTTCAGATCGAAGCCCTTCTCCGAACGCATGAAGTTGCCGGCGAGAACGAACTGCACCAGAAGCTTGCGGCCGGTACTGAGTGGGTCGAGTTGTTGCGCGGGTATGGCCATGAGCGAGCTGGAGGGACGGACGACGAGAGTGGGCATACGGGCCAAACGGGCGGCGATGGCGTCCGCGAGAGCGTAGCCGTAGAGCGGCGCGATGGTGGGCGGGCCGAAGTTGACGAAGGGCAGAACGACGATGGTGTTCTGGTTTCCGCCGACGGTCGCGGCTTGCTCGCGAAAGCGTTCGGCAAGCATGGAGAGGATGCCGGTCGAGCGTTTCTCCTCTTCCGGACTGTCCAGTGCGAGGCGGCCTTGCGAGGTATGGACGCCCATCGATTCCGCCGGGAGGAGGACGGAGTCGAGCTGCATGGCGCGCATGACGGTTTTGAGGCTCTCGCGGACGTCGGCGGCGGAGGAGAAGCGGGAGGAGGGCTGTTTTTCGAGACATCGGAGGATGACGCTTTCGATCTCGACGGGAAGGTCCGGCGCGATCTCCCGGATGGACGGTGGATCGGCGAACTGGATGGCGCGGATGCTCTGGAAGTCGGGAGCGTCGGGGCGATGGAAGGGATGGCGGCCGGTGGCGAGCTCGTAGAGGACAACGCCGAGGGCGAAGATGTCTGACTGGACACTGGACTGCCCGGTGACGAACTGTTCGGGCGCCATATAGGCGATGGTTCCGCCACGCGCGGTGTAGGTTCCACCTTCGGAAGCGGTGCGGGTCTTGTTGGGACCAGAGGGATCAAAGTCGGCTTCAATGGGGGAGAGGCGACGGGCGAGGCCGAAGTCGAGGATCTTGATGAGACCGCCGTCGGTGAGCATGACGTTAGCGGGTTTGAGGTCGCGGTGGAAGATGCCGAGCGCATGGGCGGCGGCGAGGCCGTCCGATATCTGGATGCCGGCGGAGAGGACGAGCTGGAGGCTGGCGGGGCCCTCGGCGATGAGCTTGTCGAGGCTCTTGCCGGGGATGTACTGCATGACGATGAAGGCTTCCGGCTGGCCTGCTGGCCCGGAGTCGGACGGGGCCTCGCCGACCTCGTAGATGGCGCAGACGTTGGGGTGATCAATGGCGGAGGCCAGGCGAGCCTCGCGCAGCTGCGTTCGGCGCATTTGCTCGAGCGTGAGGGCGCCGCGCTTGAGCAGTTTGAGCACGACGGGGCGCTGTAGGAGCGTATCGTTTGCGAGGTAGACGACGCCGCTGCCGCCGGCGCCGATCTTGCGGACAAACTCGTACTGCTCGATGACCCTACGCTTCATGAGGGGATTATCTCAAGAGCATGGAGTGTGGAAGAGGATCACTACGGCGGAAGGAGGACGGACAGGGTACTCGGCGGAGCAGCAAAGGCGACTGCAGGTCCTTCGACTTCGCTCAGGATGACAGTTCTGAGGGAGTACTGAGAAGAGAGAAGACACAAAGACGAGAGCGGCATGCGGGAGACGAAGGCTGCAGGAGCCAGCCGCGTCTGAGGCCGTTTAGTGCCGAGGTGCGGGGCCGTCGCGCTCCCAAGGGCGTGGCGTGACGAGATCGTCCTGCCACTTCTTGCGGCGGCCCGCGAGGAACATGATGAGACCGAAGGCGAGCATGAGGCCTCCCCAGATCAGGTTGATGTTGATGTCCATCGACCGGGCATAGATGCCGCTATTGCGCGTGACGACGCCGTAAGCGGCCATGATGCCGCCGATGATGAGGAAGATGAGGCCGAGCGGAAGGCGGATATCGAGTCCCATGAATTTATGTCCTGTGGTGCGATTGGGATGCAAGAACGGGCGAGAGCGAAATACAGGGGGTTCTCCACTTCGCGCTGCGCGCTCCGGTCGAGATGACGGCGTAAGGCAAATAGCGCGATTACTATGTCGTATCTAGGCGAAGACGAGGTTGAGGAGGAGGAGCATGCCGAGGACGGCTATGCCGAGGGTGATGGGCTTCTGGTACCAGGCCAGGTGATGGTCTACAGGTTTCGGTGTTAGGGAATACACCAAGCCGACGAGCTCGCTTTCTGGACGAGGGTTTGTGACAAGGCTGACCAGGATCGTGACTATGAGATTGATGGAAAAGGCGAAGATAGCGGTCCAGAAGTTCTGGGCCATATCGCTGGGATAGTGGTGGAGGATGGCGATCCAGCCGCCGTGGATGCCGGGGGCCGCGTCTCCGGGGATGGTTAGGCCGTGGTGGAGGAGAGCGGCAATGGTTCCGGAGAGGAGGCCGGTGAAGGCTCCGTGGCCGGTGGTGCGTTTCCAGAACATGCCGAGCAGAAAGGTGGCGAAGAGGGGCGCGTTGACGATGGAGAAGACGAGCTGCAGCGCGTCCATGATGTTGTTGAAGTTGGTGACGGCGTAGGCGGCTCCGATCGACAGCAGGATGCCGCCGACCGTGGCCATGCGGCCCATCCAGAGGTAGTGGGCGTCGGTGCCCTTTTTGTTGATGTAGGACTGGTAGATGTCGTAGGTCCACACGGTGTTGAAGGCGGTGACGTTGCCGGCCATGCCGGACATGAAGCTGGCGAGCAGGGCGGTGAGGCCGAGGCCGAGGATGCCGGTCGGGAAGAAATGGAGCAGCATGACGGGGATGGCGAGGTCGTAGTTGTAGACCGGATTGCCTTTGCCGTCGAGGACGGGCTGACCGTTGAGGGGATCGGTCTTGAGCGGGATGATGCCGTGGGGGTGCTGCTCGCTGAGGGGAAGGTCGGCGTTGTTAGGTATGGCATCTCGCGTGGGTTGTGCGGCTCCTGAACCCACCCTTTCCGATGAAACCGGAAAGGATGGGCCACCCGGTACATGGGCGGAGGCGGTCATGTGGGAGGTGACGCTGATGGCGATCAGGCCGGGCAGGATGACCAGGAAGGGAAAGAACATCTTGGGGATGGCGGCGATGAGAGGGACGCGGCGGGCGGAGAGCTCGGAGTCGGCGGCCATGGCGCGCTGGATGACGAGGAAGTCGGTACACCAGTAGCCGAAGGAGAGGACGAAGCCGAGACCCATGGCGAGGCCGACCCACTCGACGCCCAGGGTGTTGGTGGAGGCGTGGGCCATGCCGCGCCAGGAGTGGGTCATGGTGGCGGGAAGGGTCTGCTTGATTCCCTGCCAGCCGCCGACGTTGCGCAGTCCGATCCAGACGAGGGGAGCGAAGCCGGCGACGATGAGGAAGAACTGGAGAACCTCGTTATAGATGGCGCTGGTGAGGCCGCCGAGGAAGATGTAACCGAGCACGATGAGCGCGGAGAGGATGATGGAGACGTGGAAGATCCAGTTTTCGGGCATGAGGCCGTGGAAGAGGCCGAGGGTCTGGATGAGCAGGGCCATGGCGTACATGGAGATGCCGGAGCTGAGGACGGTCATGATGGCGAAGGAGAAGGCGTTGACGGCGCGGGTCTTCTCGTCGAAGCGGAGGCGGAGAAATTCGGGGACCGAGCGGGCTTTGGAGCCGTAGTAGAAGGGCATCATGAAGATGCCGACGAAGACCATGGCGGGGATGGCGCCGATCCAGTAGAACTGGCTGGTGATGATGCCGTACTTGGCTCCGGAGGCTCCCATCCCGATCACTTCCTGGGCGCCCAGGTTGGCGGAGATGAAGGCCAGGCCGCAGACCCAAGCCGGGATGGAGCGTCCGGCGAGGAAGAAGTCGTTCGAGGTGCGCATGTACCGCTTGAGCGCGAACCCGATGCCAAGTACGAAGACAAAGTAGACCAGCATGATGAGCCAGTCGATGGGTGACAGATTCAAGGAGTCCTCGCTGCTCTCGGGGGTCTGCGACGGGAGAGCACTGCGGGAACGATAAATGCTTTCTTGAGGAGCGTCCACACCCGATGAGTCAACGCCGCGGATGATTTCCGCATCAGATAGCAAACTTGCGCCGGCACATGTCATGTCGCGGTATCCCCTGACGCTAACGACCGCTGGAGGATTTGAGGGAGTAGTGCGCGCGTATGCCGTTTTCTGTTCTTCTTGTAGATGACAATGCGGTTCAGGTAGCGATCCGGCAGACGATTCTGAAGCGCGCGGGATACGACGTTATGGCTGTGTTGAATGCCGAGCGCGCCCTGGAGCAAGTGCAAGGGGGCGACCTTGCACTTCCCATTGGCCTGGTCATCACGGATCACTTGATGCCAGGGATGAATGGCTCCGCTTTTGTGCGGGCTCTGCGCCAGACCCACCCCGATCTGCCAGTGATGGTGATCAGCGGACTGGAGGAGGCGGAGACAGAGTACGAGGGGATGAACGTGACGTTCCGGGTGAAGCCAGTGCTGCCCGAGACTCTTCTGGCCCAGGTCCAGGCACTTATGTTGCCGGAGGATGTCGCGTAGTAAGACCGCGAGACTCCGCTCAGGACGACAGCTCTGATGAGCACCAGGTCAATACGCTGGAGGAATATGAAGAACAAAGGCGTACGCCCTAGTTGATCCGGCGCATTGCACCGTTGCGGTTCCCGCACCCGCTTGAGAGAATGGTTGAGAGGGTCCATGCAACTGCATCCGATGCCGGAGTTTGGTAGTTTTACGCTGCTGCTGGCGCTGACTTTGAGTGCCTACACGCTCGTGGTGGGAGGGATTGCCCTGCGCCGGCAGGTGGCGGCGGGTGCGGCGGGCTCCGATGCGGCTGACCGGCTGGGAGAGACGGCGAGGCGGGCGGGTATGGCCAGCTTCGTTGCGGTAACGGGAGCGGCGTTTGCCCTGGTCTGGGCATCGTTCACAAACGACTATTCGTTGTCGTACATCCTGCACCATACCAATCGCAGCCTGCCGAGCGCTTACAAGTTTTCGGCCCTGTGGTCGGGGCAGGAGGGGTCTCTTCTGCTGTGGGCATGGCTGCTGGCGGCCTACGGATTTGTACTGCGGGTGCGGCACAAGGTGGACGTGCGGCTGTCTGCGTTTGCGTCAACGATCCTGGCCGGCGTGCAGGTTTTTTTTCTGCTGCTGCTGAACTTTGCGGCGCCTCCGTTCGCGATACAGCCGGGACCAGTTGCGACGGATGGCTTTGGGTTAAATCCGCTGCTGCAGTACCCCGAGATGGTGATCCATCCCCCCATGTTGTATCTCGGGTATGTGGGGTTTGCGGTTCCGTTTGCGTTTGCGCTGGGAGCGCTGATGATGCGGTACCCGGGCGAGAAGTGGATCCACATCACGCGCCGGTGGACGATGGTGACGTGGCTGTTTCTGACCTGCGGGATCTGCCTGGGAATGCACTGGGCGTATGCGGTTCTGGGGTGGGGCGGGTATTGGGGGTGGGACCCGGTTGAGAACGCTTCGCTGATGCCGTGGCTGACGGGGACTGCGTTCCTGCACTCGGTCATGATGCAGGAGAAGCGCGGCATGATGAAGAGCTGGAATGTGTGGCTCATCTTCTCGACCTTTATGCTGACGATCCTGGGGACACTGCTGACGCGTTCGGGCCTGGTGCAGTCGGTCCATGCGTTTGCGCAGTCTTCGATCGGGAGCTGGTTCTATGGATTTCTCCTGATCACACTGGCCGTGTGCCTGTTCACCTTTCTGAAGCAGCGGGATCATCTGAGGTCGGAGAACCGGTTGGAGTCGCTGGTGAGCCGGGAGTCGAGCTTTCTGTTCAACAACCTGGTGCTGCTCGCGGCTTGCTTTACGGTGCTGTGGGGGACGCTGTTTCCGGTGCTGAGCGAGTATGTGCAGGGCTCGAAGGTAACGGTCGGAGCTCCGTTCTACAACCGCGTGAATCTGCCGATCGGGCTGTCGCTTCTGCTGCTGACGGGTGTTGGACCATTGCTGGCGTGGAGGTCCACATCGCTGCGGTCGATACGGCGCAACTTTATTCTTCCGGGTATTGCGGTCTCGGTGACGGCGATGGCGCTGATGATTGCGGGTATCCGGCCGTGGACCGATGGCGACGACATGCAGGCGTCCTTCTTCTCGCTGATCGCGTTCTCGCTCGGGGCAGGGGTGATTACGGCGATCGGGGCCGAGTTCCTGAGGGGAGCCGGAGTGGTTCGCGACCAGACTGGAAGGGGGTTGGTTCCGTCGGCTATTTTGCTGGTGCGGAAGAACACCCGGCGCTACGGCGGGTACCTGGTGCACTTCGGCATTGTGGTGATGTTTATCGGCATTGCCGGCGGCGCATTCAACCAGTCGCATGAGCAGGAGATGGGGTTTGGCGACCAGATGAGGATGGGGCCGTACCGCCTGGTGTGCCAGAGCTTTACGCAGGACAGCAACGCGACGTACGACACCGAGTATGCGCTGCTGGATGTCTTCCGCGGGGGCAAGAAGGTGACGCAACTGGCACCGGAGAAGCGGTTTTACCAGGCGAGTCAGACGAACTCGACGGTGGTCGCCAACCATTCGACGCTGGCGAGCGATTTATATGTGATCTACGAGGGCAAGAATCCGGAGACGGACAGGCCGATCATCAAGGTGTTTCTGAACCCGCTGATGAACTGGATATGGATCGGCGTGGGGATTGTGGCAGCGGGGACGCTAGTAGCGTTGCTGCCTAACCTGACGAGAGCCACGGCGCGGAGGAGAGTTCCGGCCGAGGCTCCTGCGCTGGCTGAGGTCCACCATGTTTAGGCGCGGGGGGCAGGCTGTCTTGATAGCCGTGCTGGCGGTGGTGATGCTTGGAGCGAGTGACTCCTCCGGGCGTTTCAACCGCCTCGGTCACAAGATGATCTGCGCGTGCAGTTGTGGGCAGGTGCTGCTGGAGTGCAACCATGTGGGCTGCCCGGACTCGGACAGGATGATCGGCGAGCTGCGGTCCCGGCTTGTGGACGGGGGCGGCGACAGCGCGATTCTGAGCTGGTTTGCGGGCAAGTATGGAGCGACGGTGCTGGCCGCTCCGATGCGGGGCGGATTTGACAATGTAGCATGGATCGCTCCGTTCGCGGTGTTTGTGCTGGCGACGCTGGGGACGGCGGTGCTGGTGACGGTGTGGAAGCGGCGGACGGACAGGCTGATGGTGTTGAGCGCTGGACCGGCCGGAAGGGTGGACGCGGGAGCCGGGACCCGTGAGCTTCGCGAGCGGATACGGCGGGAGACGGAGCTCTGATGGGGTTGATTGCCGCTTGCCTGCTGACGGTTCTGCTGATGATTTTCATCTTCTGGCCGGAGCGGCGTCTGCTGCGGCAGACGCAGAAGACGAGGGTCGATTATCTGGTCGAGCGCAAAGAGGCGATCTACGAGAACCTTCGCGATCTGAACTTCGAGTATCTGGCGGGCAAACATCCGGAGCAGGACTATGACGTGCAGAGGTCGGGGCTGGAGGACGAGGCTGCGGGCGTCCTGATGGAGATCGACGCTCTGGAGATGGGTTCCATGGCACGGAAAGAGCGCTAGAGAGACCACGCGGCGAGGGTCGGTCACGATGGGGTTGGGTCAGTCCACCGTGGGGTGAGACGGTAGACTGTAGATGTGACTGTCCTCTGTTTTCCGCGTATTGCTCTTGCTCTCTTTTCGGTTTCGATTCTGTCGGCGCCGGGTGTGGCGGCTGCCCAATCGATCACCGGCACCGTTACGAACAAGACCACGAACAAGCCGGCTGCGGGGGATGACGTGGTGTTGATTCGCCTGTCGCAGGGGATGCAGGAGTCGAACCGCACGAAGACGGACGCGCGGGGGCATTTCAGCCTTGATCTGCCGGACCAGGGGGTTCACCTGGTGCGAGTGACTCACGACAAGGCGAACTACTTCCGGCCGGCGCCTCCGGGAACGGCAAAGGTCGACATAGATGTTTTCAATGCGGCGGCGAAGGTGGACGGCATTGCCAACGAGGCTCAGGTGATGCGGCTGCAGACCGATGAGAGCGGGAAGACGCTGCGGGTAGTGCAGAACTTCTTTGTCAAGAATGATTCGGACCCGCCGAAGACGCAGTTCAGTGATCGGCCGTTTGAGTTTTATCTGCCTGCGGGAGCGGTGGTCGAAGGCTCCGCGGCGCTGGGGCCGGGCGGGATGCCGGTGCAGGCCTCGCCGGTTCCGCTTGGGGATCCGAACCATTATGCGTTCATCTTCCCGATCCGTCCGGGGGAGACGCGATTTCAGATTACGTATCACCTGCCCTACAACGGCAGTCTGCAGATGACGCCGAAGCTCGTGCTTCCGACAGATACGGTTGCAATCATGATGCCGAAGAGCATGAGCTTCAAGGCGGGGCCGGCGGCGCCGTACAGCCCCATGAATGACGAGGTCAACGCACAGACGTACGTGGCGCGCGGAGTGTCCCCTTCGCAGCCGCTGGAGTTCACCGTTGGGGGCTCGGGCCAGTTGCCGCGCGACTCCCAGCAGGCGGCGACTTCCGGCAGTGGGGAGCCCGGCCAGGCGCAGGGCGCGAGCACGGGAACCGCGGCGACCGACACCCGACCCGGCGGCGGGCTCGGCAACCCTATAGATCCCGAGGGAACCAACGATCCCTGGGCGAAGTACAAGTGGTGGATCCTGGGTGGGCTTGGGCTGCTTCTGGCGGGGGGTGCCGGGGTGATGTTGAAGCGGCAACCGGAGCCTGGTGCGGAGCTTGCGGCGCGTCGGTCGGCGGGAGGAGGAGGTCAGGACGGCGTCGCCCGGGGCTCGCTGGCCGCGCTCAAGGAGGAGTTGTTTTCGCTCGAGACGGATCGGCTGCAAGGGCGAGTGAGCGAGGCGGAGTACCAGGAGCACAAGAGCGCGCTCGAGAAGGTGCTGCGACGGGTGCTTGCCCGGACGTCTGCCGGCGTGGAGACCACCTCGGGGTAGATACGGGAAAGATAGGGAGTAGGAGACGGGGCGTTGAGCGCATGTCGAGTCTGATCCATTTCGGACGTATTCTGCCGTTGGTGCTGTGGATCGGCGGCATCGCTTTCTTTGCTTTCGTGGTGGCGCCGGTTGCCTTCGGCAAGCTTCCCAGCACACACGAGGCGGGCCTCGTGGTGGGCGCAACGCTGCGGGTGCTGCATCTGATGGGATTAGTTTGTGGGGCGATCTTCCTGCTTCTGAGCCTGACGGGATATCGGCGCAACCTCTCTCAACGGCTTCTGCTGACCGAGGTCGTTCTCGCCGTATCCATGCTTCTAGTGACGGGTTATTCGCAATTTCATGTGCTGCCCGCGATGGAGAGGGATCGGGCCGCGGCCGGAGGGGAGATCGATGCTGTCGCTGCCTCGGACCCGGCACGGGCGCATTTCGAAGGGCTGCACAAGCTATCGGAACGTCTTGAGGGTTTCGTTCTTTTCGGCGGGCTCGCTTTGCTGTTTGCGGTATCGAGCGAGGGCGGCGGCGTGGTGAGGCCGTTAGAATCGTAGGACATGATCGCAGAGTTCAACCGCCTTCAGCAGGCGAGACTGACTGTCACTCCTGATAGAGCCAGGCCAACGATCTCCGCTTTCCGCTGCGGCGATGCGGGTCGATGATGCGCCCGTTCTGGATCAGCTCTTTGCTCGGCCTGGTTGCGGGACTGGCGAATGTGACAGGAGGACTGCTCCTGGTTCGGCGGTCGCCCTCTACCCGGGCGCTGCGGTATTTCGTCGCCCTCGGAGCCGGCTTCATGCTGTCTGCGGCTACGCTGGAGATGGTTCCGGAGGGGTTCGCGCTGAACGCCAGGTGGGGTCCCCTGCTGCTGCTGGCGGGATACTGCGGTGTGCACCTGCTGGAGCATACGCTGGTGCCTCACTTCCATTTCGGGGAGGAGAGACATCACCATGAGTTCGTTTCGCTGAAGACGACCAACTCCGTTCTGCTCGGTTTAGGGGTCCACACGTTTTTCGATGGAATCGCGATCGGGTCGGGGTTTGTGGTTTCGAGCTGGCTGGGATGGGTTATCTTCTTCGCGGTTTTTCTGCACAAGATCCCTGAAGGGTTTACGGTAGCGAGCGTGATGCTGGCTGGCGGCCGCGGCAGGCGGACAGCGCTTGCATCCGCCCTGTTCCTTGGGTTTACCACGGTTCTGGGTGTGCTGGCGATCAATGCTGCTCCGGGGCTGGTGCACCTGGGGCTGCCGTTAGCTGCGGGCGTGACGATCTACGTGGCGGCCTCGGATCTGGTGCCGGAGGTCAACCGTGAGCCGGGGATACGCATGGCGCTGGTCTTCTTCGCCGGGGTGGCGATATTTCTGGCGCTGCGCTCGATCGGCCCAGCTCTGTGAGGGGCGTAACTCAGTGAGTTGAGTTCATCTTCAGAAGGACATTGGCGGTGTGCGCGAGGGAGGCACCCTTGCTGTCAGTGGCTGATCCGGTGATGGCGAGGGTGTAGCTCTGCAGGGAGCTGCTGGATTGCCCGGCTGAGTTGATGCGATCGCCGCAGCCTGCGAGTGCAGCCAGAACAAAAAAGGAGGCAACGATGGTGAGCAGTGCCGGCGCGCTTCGCTTTCCGCCAGTGCCCCTGTACCGAACGGAGAGACCGCAGAGAGGCAGCAAGAATGCCAGGAAGCAGGAGGGAACGGTCCAGCCTGGGCCGGAGATTTGGCTCGCCGAGGAAGCGAACGAGGTGATGGTGAGAGTCACTGCCGTGGGTCCGCTGGCGCCCGGAGGGATGTAGGCCGGGGCGAATGCCGCCCGGGTGAAGGCAGGGAGGCCCGAGACGGAGAGGACAACTGGACTGGGCGGTCCGCCCCTCACCATCTGTACCGTGAACGTGTAGCTGATGGAGCCGCCAGCGAGCAGGATCTGCGAGGCTGGATCCGCTGCGGAGACGGTGAAGTCGGCGGTGGGCAGGGGGGAGATCACGACAGACAGGGGTGTGGAGGAGCTCGGCAAGAAGTTCGGATCGCCGGAGTAGAGCGCGCTTAGCGTGTGGGCACCGGGCGGAAGGACGGTTGCGGCGAAGGCTGCTGAAGCAGTGGAGGTGAGGGTGGCGCGCTGGAGCAGCACACCGTTATCCGACAGAGTTACCGCGCCTGACGGCGTTCCAGAGGAGGCGCTGTTCACCTGGATCCGAAAGGCACCCGGAATGGCAGGGTCTGAGCTGTCGTTCTGGAGCAGCGTGGAGGAGTTTGCCTGAGTGATGACGAGATCGGAGAGGGCTTGTTGCAGGGTGTAATTTCCCGCTGCTTCGCCGGTGAGGGTCGCCGAGATTGGGTACGATCCTACGGGCGACAAGGACACGGCTATCGTCGCAAACGAGATGGTCACGCGGGTGTGGTCCTGGGGCAGCAGGCCCTCCCCCAATCCGCTGAGAGCCGGGAGCGGCGAGCCGTAGACCATGGTGGCGGGTGCGGGCGTAACCCGAAGCGGAAGCGGAGCGATGGTAAGAAGAGCAGCGGGTGTCTGGGCTGCGGGATGGGAGGTATCGCCCGCGTAGGTGGCCATGAAGCGATGCTGGCCAACGGGCAATGCGGACAGGCTGATGCTGGCTGCGTTCTCTCGAAGGAGGCTGGCGCCGATGATGGCGTTGGAGCCGCCGGCCAGATCGAAGAAGGTCACCTGGCCCGATGCCGGCTCACTGGCGCTGAGAGAAGCGAGGAGGCTCCCGCCGCCATAGGGTGTCACGGTGGGCGCGGAGAGCGTGAAGATGCCGGGGACGGAGTTGCCGAGACCGGCGATGGTCTGAATGGTGGTGGACGGTGCGGGATCGGCCGAGAGCTGCCGGACCCGCTGCGTCGCCGTATCCGAAATGGAGATGAGGCCTTGCGGTGAGATGGCTACCCCTGCGGGCGAGTCGAGGGCGGCCGAGGTGGCGAGACCTCCATCCCCGTTGAATCCCTGGGTTGCGCCGCCTGCGAGAACGGAGACCGCACCGCTGGCGCCATCGATGCGAAGCAGGTGATGATTGCCGGGGTCAGCGAGGTAGAGGTTTCCGCCGGCATCGGAGCTGATCCCGCGGGGACGTGCGAGTGCGAAGGGTGCGGCTGGATCGCTGGCAGCGGCCCCATTGACGCTGCCTGGGCCGATGATTGTTTGAATGATCCTGGGGCCGGCGGAGACCTGGCGAATGCGTCCGTTGTGCGTGTCGGCGATGAAGAGATTGCCGCCGAGGTCGACGGCGATTCCGTCGGGGCTATCGAGGCTGGCGGAGGTTGCAAGCGCTCCATCGCCCGCGAAGTCTTCCACGCCGTTCCCGGCGATGGTTTCGATGCGTGCGGTGGTCAGGTCAACGCGGCGGATCCGATGGTTGCGGGTGTCCGCGATGTAAAGGTTCTTACCGGAGGGATCGAGGCAAAGAGATCGTGGGAGAGAGAGAGAGGCGGCCAGGGCAGGTCCGCCATCGCCGGCGAAGGCAGCTTTGCCGTCTCCTGCGACCGTGCTGATGACGTTGGTGATCGCGTCGACGCGGCGGACGCGATGATTGGCGGAGTCGGAGAGGAACAGGTTGCCGCTGGCGTCGAGGACGACGCCTTGCGGTGAGTTCAGATGCGCGGCGACCGCGGGCCCACCATCGCCGCTGAAACCTTGTGTTCCGTCCCCAGCGAAGTTCGTGATGTTGCCGAGGTTGTCGACCTTCCGGATGAGATGGCGTTGCGTCTCGGCGATGTAGAGATTGCCGGCCCGATCATAGGCGATGGCGCTCGGACGGAGAAGCGGAACGGTGCGGGCAGGAACCGGGGCAGTCTGCGGCAGCGCCAGACCGACGGCGAAAAGGAGAAGGGCCACCCCGGTGAAGCTGCTTCGGCGACACTGTGGGGGAACGGAGCTGTGCATACCTGGAGGACTGCTCCCGTCCATTAGGTCATGGAAAGCGGTTGACCGGTATCCCCAAAAGGAAGCAGGGTGGAGCTGGCGGGCGGGAAACTTTGAAATCCAAGCTTGAATCCAAGGACGAGCAAGAAAAGAGCCTCGGGACATAAATGCCCCGAGGCTCCCAATTTTCGTGGTGCGGTTAGGGGATGGTCTGGAAGCGGCCCTGCTGTAGGCCGAGAGAGAACGGCTGGAAGATCGGAACTGCGGCGCCGACGATCTCGGTAACCGAATTGCTTCCATCCTGGCCGATCCAGACGTTTCCAGCCTCATCGATGGCGATGGAACGTCCATGGACCAGGAGCGATGCTGCCTTCTGGTATCCGACCGGCGAAAGGGCGGCCCCCGTTGCGGTGAGCTGGCTCGCCAAACTCAACCCCGATACAGGATCTACCGCGTCATTAGCAGCCCAGACGTTCAGACTGCCATCGACGGCGATGGAGCTTGGGACGTTGAGGCCAGCCACGTTGTTCGGGGTCGGAAAACCGACTGCGGGAACATAGCCAGTGCTCGAAGCAATGAGCAGGTCAATGGCGCTGACCGGATCCTGAATCGAGACGTACACCCCGTTCGGGCCTGGGGCTCCGGCGTTGGCCGCGAGTCCATAACTTGGTGACGGGGTTGCGACCTGCACCGTGGAGTAGCCGTTCAGGAAGTTCGGCGAGCTCGCGGTGCCTGGTGTGATGATAGAAACGAAGGCATCTCTGGAAGAGGCCCAGATGGCGTTGTTTCTGTCGACCAGGATGCGAATGGGTGTAGAGCCAACCGTGCTGGAGATCTGAACCGGGGCCACCGCGGCAGTAGCCGAGGCGCCGCCAGGAATGATCCAGACGGACGCGGAGGCTGAGGTGATGCTGGAGAAGTAAACGTTGCCGGTACCGTCCGCCGCCATGGCAAAGGGAGGTGTGGTGGTTGGGAAGGCAAGCGTCGCCTTGGTAATGGGATCGTAGCGATAGACCGTGTTGTGCTCTGAATCGCCGATCCATATCTTGTTGGCGTGGAGAGCGGGGCCGGAGGGGGCGGGGGAGGTGCTGGTATCGATGGTTCCACCGCGTGAGCCTCCGGGAATCGAGACGCAGGCCACCGGAACGCCTGTGGGGGAGAGCTCCGAAAGAGTACCTTTTCCGGTTTGCCCGTTCGCGACCCAGATATTTCCGGTCTCATCGACGTTGATGTCATAGGGCACGTTGATGAAATCGCCGTTGCCGCCGCATGTTCCGCTGGCAAGGTACTGAATGCCAATCGACCAGTCGGAAGGAACGCCCGACAGAGTGGGCTGGTAGGGCGCGCCGGTCGCGCCGGAGAGGTTGTAAAGGTTGGTGCGATTTGCCGTACTCGAATTTGTTGCATTCGTGAAGATGTAGAACGCAGCTTGCAGGACGTCTGTGGCGGGCGCGAAGACCGCGTTGGGTGTACTTGTCGTCGATGCGCTGGTAGGGGGGACGGCATTGGCAAAGAGGGTGGTACACGCGGTCGCAGAGCTGCTTGCGTTGTTGATGCAGGACGAGAGGATGTTCGCGACCTGGTTCAGTTTGGCCTGCTCTGGCGATGCGGTCACCGTGACTCCCGTAAGCGATCCGGCGAGAGACGTGGAGGCGAGTGTCTGCCCGGTGGAGAGGCTGACCATGTTCGATACGGTATTGAAGGCATTGGAGAGGCCGTCGTATGCCGCAAGGATACTATCGGCGCCGATGCCGCCCGAGGGTTCATTCATGTACTGATGGACGGCAGCAACGGTGGCCGCAGTGACTGCTTCACTCATATAGGTGAAGCTCGATGACGAGATATTGGCGCACAGACCTACTGGAGCGATAAATACCGCGGCAACGTTGTTCTTGGAAATGTCGCCATCGTTCAGGGTATTTCCGCCGCGGGCAACCAGATAGACGTACGGTGTACCGGGAGCGCTGGGGCAGCCGAACGTATTCGTGTTTCCAGGGTTGGTGGCGGTGCCTACGAGGTCGGGACCCTTGGTGAAGGAGAAGCTGCCCGCACCGTCGTTGGCTGTCTTCGTGGTCGCGGCTAGAACCGCGCCTTGACCCGTCCCGCCTTGTCCGGCGAAGTAGAGGTTTACGGTGGCATTGGCGACAGGTTGATTGCCTCCATGCACTCGGCCGCTGATGGTAGCAGCGGAGCCTGCAACGCTGCTGCCTGGAGCTGTGCTGACGAGATTAGAGCAACCCGAGGCGAGCAGGACAGTGGACGCGAGTGAGACGAGCAGCTGTCGGCAGAGACGCTGGGGGGTGGCAGAGTGATACGTAGTCATATGGTGCCTCCAAAAGTTGCGGATGGATCCCACCGGGGAGTCGGTTGGGGAGGTGAGGAGCTTGGGGATTGAAACGTCATTTGGAATCACGCGGCTCTGGACATCGGATCGGAACAGCTCAGGGCAGCTCCGTCCTTCTAGGAGAGCATATGGCGAAAAGTCGAATTTGCGGAAAAATTTTCCATATGCGCAAGATTATTCTCTTTGGTACGCTGCTTTGACCCTGGAACGCCACCTCCCCTGGGGAAACCAGGCGGTGTGGAAGCCTAGGCGCAAGGAAGTTTTCGCTTCGACGTCGGGGGAGTACGCTGAGGACTCCCGGGTCCGTGGATGGTCTCACGAGAAATGCGGCTGGCGTCACAGACTTGGAGATTCACTATTGCAACTTCAATTGACCGAGACCGAATGGAAATGATCATGCGACCCAAGCTGATGACCCTGGCAAGTACCTTGATACTCTCGACGGCCTTCCTGGCGGGCGGATGCAAGTCATCGCCGGCACCCGCACCGCCGGCTCATCCTGCGGCTCAAGGAGCGGTCAGTCCTGGTGGGGCGGCAGCTCCCCAGCCCTTGCCAGCTCCCACACCAACGGCGGGCGTGGCAGCGACGCCGGCGGCGACCTCGCCCGCAGCAACGTCGCCGGCGCCGAGAGGTGCTCCTGCCAACGTCTCGTCGCCGGAGTCCGCGACTGCGATGCCTACGACGCCAGCTGCTCCCCGGACCGCGACTGCTTCAGGCGGCAGCCGCGTCGCCGTGACGCTGACCGAGACGCTTCGGGCGTCGACCAACAATGTCGGTGACGGGTTCACCGGGGTGCTTGCGGAGCCGGTGGTGGCACGGGGTGGGGAGACGGTGTTTCCCAGAGGGACGCGCGTAACCGGGACCGTCGTGGCCGCAAAGGGGCGTGGCCGTTTCAAGGGAGCTGGGGCTCTCGGCATTGAGCTGACCTCGATCGGCGGGGTCCGCGTCTCTTCGAGCGAGTATGAGAAAGAAGAGAAGGGGCGGGGGAAGCGCACCGGGGCCCTGGTGGGCGGAGGAGCGGGGCTGGGTGCGATCATCGGCGGTCTGGCGGGCGGCGGAAAAGGCGCTGTGATTGGCGGCCTGGCGGGAGCGGGAGCGGGCACGGCGGGAGCGGGTTACACCGGCAACCATGATGTGACGATCCCAACCGAGTCACTGATTACGTTTCGGCTGCTGAAGCCTGTGAGCCGGTAAGAGCTGCCTGAGGTCACGTAGACTTGCTGCGTGACCCTCTCGGCTACCTTTCTCCTATCGGCGACGGATGTGTCGCATTTTCCCGATTATGCGAAGACCCAGGGCGCTCCGGAGATTGCGTTCCTAGGCCGGTCGAACGTGGGGAAGTCGTCAGTCATCAATGCCCTACTGGGATCTCACCAGGCTCACACCTCTTCGACCCCAGGACGAACCAGAGCGATCAACTTCTTTACCCTGCATGAGGGATCCGAGGCGAAGCGGAAGACGAAGGCTTTGTTGATCTTCGCGGATCTGCCCGGCTATGGGTACGCCAAGATCTCACGGAGCATCTCGTCCGAGTGGCCGAAGTTTATCGAGCCCTACCTGGCCGACCGGGAGTCGCTGGCCCTGTGTATCTGCCTGGTGGACACAAACATACCTCCACAGCCGAACGACACGCAGCTGATCAGCTACCTGAAGCAGACGCAGCGGCCGTTCCTGGTGGTCGGGACGAAGGCCGACAGAATTTCCAAGAATGTCCTGGCGAAGTCGCTCGCGGCGCTGCGGGAGGAGCATGAGATCGAGGAGATCCTGCCCGCATCGGCTAAGACCGGTTTGGGGATGAAGGCTCTCTGGGCAAGGCTGGTGGCGGTGATGGGGTAGCCCCCACCCCCATAAGTGGGTAAAGTCTTCGAAGCATGAGGTCTAGGTGCGGACCTGGTGTTTGTGGTCTGGGCGCTGGTCAAGGCGCCGCTTCGGACATTTACTTACTTTGATTGTAGCCAGTGGTCGAGGGTGAATGCGCCTTGGTATCTTGTGTGATTTGTTGACGTTGGGCCGAATTGCGCTTGACTAGCCAGAGCAACGGCAAGGGCGAATACGGGGGTCTCTCCACTGCGCGCTGTGCGCTTCGGTCGAGATGACGGCGGTTTGGGGGGAACGGCGGTTTGGGGCGTGCGATCTGGGGGGAACGGCGGGTTTGGGGCGTGCGATTTGGGGGAGGGCGAGGTTAGGACTGGGTGTCTGAAGGAGGGGTGGGCGCCAGTAGATCGTGCTCGGGGGGGGTGAGATAGAGAACTCGCCGGTGCGATCGAACCTCCGTGAAGCGGCTGCGCTGGAAGTGGCGGGGAGCGGAGACGGCCCAACGGCGGCGGCTGTCGCTGGTTGGGATCACATCGAGGACGCGGGCGTCGAAGTCTCGAAGTGCCGATGCGGAGTCGAACTGAAAGCTTTCAAGGCTGAGACCATGTTCGGCCGTGTAGGCCTGCAGGCGAGCTGGGGCGTCGAGGGTGGGGGGCAAAGGCATGAGCGTGCCGTTGAAGTCGACGACCGGAACGTCCATCGAGGTCCATGCGCTGGCTGCCTGCCGGAATGCGGCGACGTCCGGATCGCCTGGGCCGGTAGGGAAGGCGGTGAAGAGATCGGGGAGGACGCCGCGGTTGAGGATTGCGGAGAGCGTGGCGGCCGGATCGGCCTGGAGAGCGACGGAGAGGGGATGGCCCTTCCGAATCTCGTTCTTGAGCGCACGAAGCGCTTCGTCGAGGGAGTTGACGACGAAGTCGACGGCGCCGAAGCGAAGGGCGGCGTGGCAGGCGTCGGGCGAGCGCTCGATGGAAAGGCAGGTGGCGCCGGCGATGTTGGCGGCGAGGGCGAGGTCGGAGCCGGCGGGAGAGAGGCCGCAGGAGAGGATCAGGCTGCCGGCCCAGCCGGGACGCAGGGCGGTGAGGAGCGTGAACAGGCGGAGGGTGTGGGCCTGGGTGTCGTGGGAGATTTGCGCCATCGGTCTGTGAGAATTCTCTTGAAGTGGCGAGGCAGGCCCCAGAAGGGCGATAACGCCGGACTAAGGTTTGGCTCTACCTTAGAGGCTAAGGTGAGGGGCAAAAGCTTCCGTAGCGACACAGGCCAGGGCAACGGCAGGTGGACCAGCAGATTCCTTCGCTTCGCTCCTGAATGACAAGCAAAGGAACAGGCGACGGCAAATCCTATACGAGCAAGGCAAAGAGGGCAGGATCGCCAGATTGACAGCGCACATCCGTTCAGGATGTACATTGACCTACCTTGAGTTATATAGAAGTACAACTTACCTACCTGGAGACTCAGGCCGGTTCGGTGCGGATGCGGTTCTTCCAGTGGGAGGAGATGAACCAGAGGATGGCGGCGACGAGGACGAGTTCGACGCCGAGGTGGAAGCGGTGGAAGATCTCCTTGAAGCGTGGGTCGGAGTCCCAGCGGTCACCGAGCTTCATGCCGATGTAGGCGAGGGCAAAGCACCAGGGCCAGGAGCCGAGGAAGGTATAGAGGTGGAAGCGGAGCTGGGGCATGCGGGCGATGCCGGCGGGGAGGGCGATAAAGGTGCGGACGACGGGGAGGAGGCGTCCGGCAATGACGGTCAGGCCGCCGTATTTTTGGAAGAAGTGCTCGGTGCGGTCGAGGTCGTGGCGGCTGAGGAGGAGGAAGCGGCCGAAGCGCTCGACGGCGGGGCGGCCTCCCCAGCGGCCGATCCAGTAGGGGGGGATGGAGCCGAGGTTGCAGCCGATGGCGCCGGCGGTCGCGACCAGGAGGAGTTTCGTCATGCCCGTGCCGAGGACGTAGCCGGCGAAGGGCATGATGATCTCGGAGGGGAGCGGGATACAGGCGGATTCGATGGCCATGAGGAGGGCGACTCCGGCGAGGCCTCCGGCGGTGATGATGGCAATGATGAGGGCTGCGATGGAGGCGAGGATGTGCTCGGACATTGGGTGTGAGTATACCTGGGGGCGGGCTTCTGCTGAAGGGTCAGCGGAAGAGAAGCGGGTTGCTTCGACAGGCTCAGGAAAGGCTCTTCGACTCCGCTGCGCTTCGCTCAGGATGACGACGGGATGTCAGCTGGGTGGGGTTGGTAAGATGGAGGGATGGCTACAACAACTGCAACCACCAGGACTCCGGCGTCCGCGGCTTCCTCTCCAGCGTCCACAGCATCTGTGGCTTCCGCCTCCGCCTCCGCTTCGGCGCGTCCGCAGAGTGGGTATGGGGCGCATGATCCTTCGAAGCCGGCGGTGAAACGGCAGATTGTGTGCTTCAGCTTCTACAAGCTGATGCCGGAGTGGCGGCGGCTTCCGGCGGAGGTGAAGGCGGAACACAAGGCGGCGTTTGCGGAGGTGCTAACGCGCTGGAACAGGCCGGGAGAGTTTTTGTCGCTGACGTATTCGACGGTGGGGACGCGTGGCGATGTGGATATGTGCGTGTGGTCGATCGGGTACGGGGTGGATGAGTTGAACAAGATGCGGTCGGAGTTGATGTCGACTCCGCTGGGGGGGTACCTCCTTTCACCGCACAACTTCCTGGCGATGACGAAGCGGTCGCAGTACCAGATCGATCGGGAGGACGAGAGCGAGGGAGAGGGTCGCGGGGCGATCCGGCCGGGGGGACAGAAGTACATCTTCATCTATCCGTTCTGGAAGACGCGGCCGTGGTACCTGCTGCCCGCGGCGGAGCGGAAGCGGCTGATGGATGAGCATATCCGGGTGGGGCTGATGTATCCGCGGGTGAAGCTGAATACGACCTACTCGTTCGGGATCGACGACCAGGAGTTCGTGGTGGCGTTTGAGACGAACTTTCCGGAGGACTTCCTGGACCTGGTGCAGCAGCTTCGGGAGACGGAGATCAGCGTGTATACGCTGAAGGACACGCCGATCTTCAGCTGCGTTCGGGTTTCGGCGGCGGAGATGCTGGACCGACTGGGGTAGATTTTGAGGTAGAGGCTTTGGCGAAGACGAAGCAGGTGAAGGCGGTTCGACGGGTGGGGGTGTCGCCGGTGGGTGCGGCGGCGCGGGCGATCGCGGCGAAGGAGCCGACAGCAGCGAGACTGGATACAAAACGGCGGGGGCCAAGCAAGACGAAGCGACCGCTGGCGCCGGAGCGCGTGGCGGCAATTCTGGATGCGCTGGAGAGGACCTATCCGGGGGCGGTATGCGCGCTTGATCATCGCAGTGCGTGGGAGCTGACGGTGGCGACGATCCTTTCGGCGCAATGTACGGACGCGCGGGTGAACCTGGTGACGCCGAGGTTGTTTGCGCTGTACCCGACGCCGTCGGCGATAGCGGCCGCTTCCCTGCCCGAGCTCGAGGAGGTGATCCGGACGACTGGGTTCTTCCGGAACAAATCGAAGTCGATCCAGGGTGCGGCGCGGGCGGTGGTGGAGCGGTATGGGGGGGAGGTGCCGCAGACGATGGAGGAACTGCTCTCGCTGCCGGGGGTGGCGCGGAAGACGGCGAACGTGGTGTTGGGGAGCTGGTTTGCGATTGCGGTGGGTGTGGTGGTGGACACCCATGTGCTGCGGCTATCGCGGCGGCTGGAGCTGACGAAAAAGACTGATCCGGTCAAGGTCGAGCAGGATTTGATCGAGGTGATTCCGCGGGAGAAGTGGATCGATTACAGCCATACGATCATCCAGCACGGGCGGCAGATCTGTGTGGCGAGGACGCCGCGGTGCGTGGACTGCACGCTGGAGAAGGTGTGCAACTCCGGTGACAAGACCTGGAGTTCGCACTGACGCGGTGGTTGCTCAAGCACAACGGCAGAAGCAGGTTTCTCCCCTGTTCGGCTGCGCTCAGGGTCCTGAATGACAAGCAAAGGGGCAGGCGACGGCAAAGCAAGGCTGCGGTGCTTGTGGGGTGATTAGAGCGGCTTCAGGCGAAGTTGTTGGGCCAGGGTCTGGACCAGGGAGACCACGGTGGCTTCGGGAGCTTCGAGGTGGGGCGGGTAGCCGAGGTCGCGCAGGGTCTGGGAGGTGATGGGGCCGATGGAGGCGCGGAGGATGGTTTTGTCCGGAGCGCCGCTTGCGTGGTCCGGGGGGAGGGCGAGGCCAGCGGCGTCCAGGAGGGTGAGGAGATTTGTGGCGGTGGAGGAGCTGGTGAAGGTGATGGCGTCGGGCCAGGTGGAGGGGTTGGCGAAGAGGGTTTGGAGGAGGGGGATGGAGTCCCGCGGGATGAGGTTGCGGTAGGCGGGGGCGACGGTGAGGTTGGCTCCGGCGGCGCGGAGAGTGACGGGGAGAGTGTCGCGGGCGTGTTCGACGCGGATGAGGAGCAGGCAGGTTTCGCCTGGGGTGATGTGGGGGAGGAGGGATTGGGCGAGGGATTCGGCTACGGCTTGCGGGGGCAGGAGATCGGGGGTGAGGCCGATCTCGGTGAGGGCTCTGGCGGTGACGGGGCCGATGGCGGCGATCTTTGGATATTGGGTTGCGGGCTCTCCGCAGCTTTGGGTCGCGGGCTGCGCGATAGCCCACCCTTTCGCGAAGAGCGCAAGAGGATGAGGCACCCGGTTTGGGTGCTGCGCGGAGGAGAGCGCTAGGGCGCTGGTGCGTTCGGCGAAGGCTTGGACGGCGTTGGCGCTGGTGAAGAGGAGCCAGTGGAAGGTGTCGAGGCGGGCGAGGGCGGCGTCGAGGGGGGCGTAGGTCTCGGGCGGGGCGATGGCAATGGTGGGGACGAGGATGGGCTCGGCGCCGAGGGCCTGGAGCTGGGCGGCGAGAGCGGAGGTCTGGTGACGGGAGCGGGTGACGAGGATGCGTTTGGGGTGGAGGCTCGGCATCTGTGGGGATTGTAGGGGAGAGGTGCGATCGCGCGTCTTCGGGCAGAGGCTCGGGAGGTGGGGGTTAGTGCGAAGGCGTTGACGGCGGTTTGGGAGGGGGGCGGCTGTGGAGGTTTTGGTGGCTGACCCACCCGGGTTTCTAGGCCCCGTTCTGGAAAGGTAGCCAATTTGCCTCGGAGGCCATTCGTGTTGGTAGGTACCGACGGGGGAGGTTGGCGGACGTACGCCCGGCCTCGTTGCTGCATCACACAATGGGTTGCTGCTGAGTTTCCGTTGAGCCGTTGGAAGAGGTAAGCGTGCCAGCATCCTGTGAGGATGTTGCATCTGCATCATACCGTGGGCAAGAACCTGGAACAGAGTTGAAATGGATGGGGAGAGAAGAATGGCGAGAGCGGATGTGCGAAAGACATTGCAGCTGTTGGTGCGGATGATCTGCGTGGTGGCGGGAGGTGCAGTTCTGTCGACAGGCCTCTCCGGCTGCCTGGTTGCAGGCTAGCGCAGCGGAGGCGGCTGGTTTGTGTGGCCTGGCGGATTTGGTCTGCTGATGCTGGTCCTGGTCCTGCTTTTCTTTTTGCGTCGCGGGAGATAGGTGCGCATGAGAAAGAGTGTTGTGGGATCGGAGATGGAGGCGGAGGCTGGTCCGGGCGGCTGGATTGCGCTGGAGCGAGCGGCACGGGTGGAGGTGAGCTCGGAGGACGATCTGTTTCCGATTGAGAGTGCGCTGGTGCAGCGGGTGACGACGGGGTGGCGGGCCAGTGAGACGGGGCCGCAGGTGATCCGGCTGCTGTTCGACGAGGCGGTAGCGGTGCGGCGGATGGAGGTGCATGTGGTTGAGAGAGCGGCGGAGCGGTCGCAGGAGTTTGCGATCTACGCGGGGGACGGCGGAGGAGAGATGCGCGAGGTGGTGCGGCAGCAGTTCACGTTTTCGCCGGGCGGGTCGACGGAGGAGATTGAGGAGTACCGGGTGATGCTCGACGGGGTGCGGGTGCTGGAGCTGCGAATCGATCCAGACCGGTCGCATGAGGCGGCGAAGAGTGTGAACTATGCAAGTTTGATGGCGCTCAGGGTGGGCTGAGTGAGCATGGACGGGGCCAAAGGAGGTCATTGCATTGCTCGGAAGACAGGATAAAGGCCAGGTCAGGAGCGAAAAGCAGATTCCTCCGCTTCGCTCCTGAATGATAAGCAAGCTTCGCTCCTGAATGACAAGCAAGCTTGCTCCTGGATGGCGAACAAGCTTCGCTCCTGAACGGCAAGGGAAAAGAACAGACAACGACGAGGGAGGTCGGCGAATGCTGGTGGGTGTGATCTCGGATACGCATGGGCTGCTGCGGCCGGAGGCGCTGGTGGCGCTGGCCGAGGCGGAGCACATCTTACATGGGGGAGATGTGGGGGAGTTCGACATTCTGCGGAGGCTGAAGGAGATTGCTCCGGTGACGGCGATTCGCGGGAACGTCGATGTCGATGGGGCGTGTGCGGGGCTGCCGGCGACCGAGGCGATGGAGCTGGGTGGGCGGCTGTTCTACCTCCTGCATTCGGTGCGGGATCTGGATCTGAACCCGGTGGCGGCGGGGGTGAGTGTGGTGGTGAGCGGGCACTCGCACAAGGCGGGGGTGGAGTGGAAGGACGGGGTGATGTATCTGAATCCGGGGAGTGCGGGGCCGCGGCGGTTTTCGCTGCCGGTGACCGTTGCGCTGGTGACGGTTTCGGACGATGGGGTGCGGGCGATGGTGGAGGAGCTGCTGTAAGACGGCTTCTTTGGGAGGGTGGGATTCTTGGTAGAGAAGCAGGTTCCTCCGCTTCGCTCCTGAATGACAAGCAAAAGGACGGAAAACAGCAAAGGCCGAAGCAGGTTTTTCCGCTTCGCTCCTGAATGAACAAGCAAAGGACGAGCAACACGAAAGGCCGAAGCAGGTTCCTCCGCTTCGCTCCTGAATGACAAGCAAAAGGAGCGGGCAATGGCAACGGCAGAATGCGGGGATTTCCTCCGCTTCGCTCAGAATGACAGGATGTAGAAGTTTGTGGGTGTGGTGACTACTTGGCGTCGAAGGTGACGGTGTTGAGAATAGTTTCGAGGCGGTGACGGATGACTTCGAGCTGCTGGGGGGTGAGGTCGCGGGAGCCGGAGACGTCTCCGCCGCAGAAGGTATTGATGACGAGATCGAAGCGGAAGCAGGTGTTGTCCCGGAGGGCGGTGTAGATCTCGTCGCGCTCCTCCGTGCAGACCTCGCCGTGCTCGTTGTAGCCGTGCTTGAAGCTCTGGTTGCCGATCTGGGCGGTGGTGACGGGGTGGGAGGCGGGGGCGGTGGCCTGGTTGGAGCAGCCGAGGGCGGTGGAGTGGGGGGTGGCGCTGGCGTAGAAGAGGGCTCCGGAAAAAGTGGAGTAGGGGAAGGGGTTGAAGGCAAGCTGGGCGACGGAGAGGAGATGGGTGTTGGGGCGGGAGGAGCGGGCGTCGAGGGCGAAGGTGCTGAGTTCGCCGTCGCGGCGGGCGAGATTCCAGCCGGCCGGGAGGTCGAAGGCAAGGCCGGAGGTGAGGAGGTGGACGTGCTGCGGCGGTGGGGCGGTGGGCTCGTTGACGATCTCGGGCTGGTGGGCGAAGGGGTTGCGCGGCTGCTGGGCAAGGGCGGCTGTCGCCAGGAGGAGGAGGGCGATGGAGATGAGCTTGAGCATGGCTTCGCTGCTTTGATGATAGCGGGGCTCTTCCCGGTGGGGAGTGACACGGATGGGGGATGTGTGTGGGATGAGGGGAGAAGCAGATTGCTTCGCTTCGCTGCGAAAGAGCGGGCAACGGCCAATACAGGGGTCCTTCGCTGCGCTCAGGATGACGGCGTACGGCAACCGCAAAGGCGGGAAGCAGGTTCTCCGCTTCGCTCCTGAATGACAAGCAAAAGAACAGGCAACGACAAAGGCTAGAGCGAGTACAGGGGTCTCTCCACTTCGCGCTGGGCGCTTCGGTCGAGATGACGGCGGTTTGAGGGCGCGGCGCTGCACGAGCGGTTACCCTTTGCGCGATATCCACCCTTTGCGCGATGAGGCTGCGCAGAGGATGGGGCACCGGGCGTTGGCGGTGCGCTCAGGTGTTGCGCATACGGGGGTTGGCGAGGGTGTAGGAGAGGTCGGTGAGGAGGTTGATGGCGACGTAGGTGAGGCCGACGGCGAGGAGGCAGCCCTGGACGAGGGCGTAGTCGCGGTTGGAGATGGCGGAAAGGGTGAGGCGGCCGATGCCGGGCCAGGAGAAGATGGTCTCGGTGACGATAGCTCCGGCGAGGAGTGAGCCGAACTGGAGGCCGAGGACGGTGAGGATGGGGATGAGGGCGTTGGGGAGGGCGTGGCGATAGAGGACGCGGCGCTCGGAGAGGCCTTTGGCGCGGGCGGTGCGGATGTAGTCCTGCGAGAGCTCTTCGAGCATGGCGGAGCGGACCATGCGGGTGAGGATGGCGGCGAGTGAGAGGCCGAGGGTGACGGCGGGGAGGGCGAGGTGGGCGAGGAAGCTGAGCGTACCGCCGGTGCCGGCGGTCGAGACGGGGAGCCAGCCGAGACGGATGGAGAAGAGCAGGATGAGGATGGGGCCGAGGGCGAAGTTGGGGAAGGAGAGGCCGAAGAGCGAGAGGACGCTGACGGAGCGATCCTGCCAGCGGTTCTGGTGGATGGCGGAGGCGACGCCGGCGGGGAGCGAGAGGGCGATACCGATGAGGAGGGCGGCGGCGGTGAGGGCAAGGGTGTAGGGGTAGCGCTGGAGGATGAGGTGGAGGACGGAATCGTGAAGGCGGAGGGACTGGCCGAGGTCGGCGTGGAGGATGCCGCGACCGTAGTGGATGTACTGCTGCCAGAGCGGGGCGTCGAGGCCGTAGGCGTGTCGGAGGGCGGAGATGTCGGAGGCGGTGGCGCCCTCGCCGAGCATCTGGACGATGGGGTCGCCGGGGACGAGGTGGATGAGGAGGAAGACGACGGAGACGACGACCCAGAGGACGGGGAGGGTGAGGGCGGTGCGGCGGAGGGCTCGGGTGAGGGAGTGCACTTGCTTGCTACGAGGCTAGCAGGGTGGTGAGGTTGTGGAGGACGAGGTGGTCGCTTCGCGCGAGACCCCACCCTTTCGCGGCGGCCTTTGCCAGGCTGATTTACTAGACTCTTTGTTGGACTCGGGTAACAATCCTCCCTATGCGTGTGGTTCAGACGGTCTTCGGAGTTTTTCATCATTTCGAACTGGCTCGTCAGCTTCACGGCAGGGGATATCTGCAAAAGATTTATTCCACCTGGCCGTGGACGCGGTTGAAGCGAGAGGGCGTTCCACGGGAGTTCGTCCGGACCTTTCCGTGGGTGCATACGCCGGAGATGCTGCTCCACCGGTCTGGCCTATCGCAGCCGTACCTGTTCGACCAGATGGGATACGCGAATGCGTTGAGTTTCGATTGGTGGACGAGCCGGCAGGTGAGCCGGGCGCCCGCTCCGGACGCGATTGTCGGCCTCTCCGGGTCGAGTCTGCGGACGGGTCTTGAGCTGCAGGCGCGTGGCGTCCGCTTTATCTGCGACCGGGGGTCGTCGCACCAGAGATACCAAGAGTCGCTGGTCTCGGACGAGTTCCGCCGGTGGGGCGTAAGCCGGGCGGTATCCGACATCCGCGACACGGTGCGCGAGGAGAGCATCTACGAGATCGCCGATGCGATCACGGTTCCCTCGAACTTCGCGGCGCGATCGTTTGCCGAGAGCGGGGTTGCGAAAGAGAAGATCCACGTCATTCCCTATGGGGTACGGCTGGAGCGATTTCGGCAGTCGGCCCGACCTCCGGACGACTGCTTTCAGGTGCTTTTCGCGGGTGCGGTGGGACTGCGAAAGGGGGTTCCGTACCTGCTCCAAGCGTTTGCCGAGTTGAAGCATCCCGCCAAGCGGCTCCGCGTCGTGGGCGCCCTGCAGCCGGAGCTCAGCGAGGTCCTGGGACGATTGCCGCGCGAAGGCGTGGAGTTTCTCGGAGCTGTACCGCAGGAACGGCTGGCGGAGCTGATGAGCACCAGTCATGCGATGGTGCTGCCGAGCATTGAGGAGGGGCTGGCGCTGGTGCAGGGGCAGGCGCTGGCCTGTGGATGCCCGGTGATTGCGTCGACCAACACGGGCGGCGAGGATCTGTTTTCGGATGGGGTGGAAGGATTTATCGTTCCGATCCGAGACGCGCGTGCGATCGCGGAGCGGCTGCAGATGCTGGCCGACGATCGCCCTTTGCAGCAACGGATGAGCGAAGCCGCTCTGAACCGGGTGCAGTTTCTGGGAGGCTGGAACGACTACGGCGATCGGTGGGAACGCCTGCTGCTGGAGCTGACGGGCGCTCCTCCACCGACAAAGTGAACCAATTCGATGCGGTCGCCGTCGGCGACGGAGGTCTCTTGCCAGCGGCCGCGCGGAACGATGGCGCCATTGAGTTCCGTGGCGACGCGGTCGGCCTGAAAGCCGAGCTCACCGATCAGCCGGGCCAGGCTGGAGCGTTCGGGAAGGTCGAAGATTCTCTGCTGGCCGTTGAGGTGGATGGTGAAAGACACCGGGTTAGGGTATCAGGTGTGTGCGGCTGGCTTCAGCCATGGCGGAAGTGGCGGATGCCGGTGAATGCCATGGCGATGCCGCGGCGATTGGCGGCTTCGATGACCTCGGAGTCGCGGACAGATCCACCGGGCTGGATGACGGCGGTGGCTCCGGCGTCGGCGACGACCTCGAGGCCGTCGGCAAAGGGAAAGAAGGCGTCCGAGGCCGCGACGGAGCCGGCGAGCGGAAGGACGGCCTTCATGGCGCCGAAGCGGGCGGCGTCGACGCGGGACATCTGCCCGGCGCCGATGCCGGCGGTCTGCGGGAAGCCGGCGTCGGTGCGGGCGTAGACGACGGCGTTCGATTTGACGTGCTTGCACACGCGCCAGGCGAAGAGGAGGGTTTCGAGTTCGTCGGCGCTCGGCTGGCGATCAGTGACGAATTTGAAGTCGGCGGCGGCGGCGCGGGCGAAGTCGGCGTCCTGGAGGAGGAGACCTCCGGAGATCTGCTTGATCGCCGTCTCCCTTTTGCCGGGGGTGATCTGGACGAGGCGAAGATTTTTCTTCGACGCGAAACGGGCGAGGGCTGCGGGGGTGAACGAGGGGGCGACGATGGCCTCGACGAAGAGCTTCGCGATCTCCTCGGCGGCCTGCTCGTCGACCTCGCGGGAGACGCCGATGACGCCTCCGAAGGCGGAGACTGGATCGGCGGCGAGGGTTCGCAAGTAGGCTTCCTGTATGGAGTTACCGAGGGCGGCGCCGCAGGGGTTGGTGTGCTTGATGATGGCGACGGCGGGTGGCGAAGAGGGGTCGGGAGCGAGGTCGGTGACGAGATCCCAGCAGGCGTCGAGGTCGACCAAGTTGTTGAAAGAGAGCTCTTTACCTCCGAGTTGAACGGCTGAGGCAATGCCCGTGCGGGAGCTGTCGGTATAGAGGGCGGCGGCCTGGTGGGGGTTTTCACCGTAGCGGAGCGGGGCGGAAAGGGTGTAGTCGAGGTGGAGTTTCCGTGGGAAGTGGGTGGTGGCGGATGGTGTTTCGGATGGTGGCTGCGTGGTGCTTTCGCCGGGGCCGTCGAGGGTGAAGGTGGGGAGGGTGGCGGCGATGGCGGAGTCGTAGGCGGCGGTGGTGGCGAAGGCTTGCTGGGCGAGACGCCAGCGGGTCTCCCGGGAGAGGGCGCCGGAGTTGGCGGTGAGTTCTTCGGAGAGTGTGGCGTAGTCGGCGACAGCGGTGATGACGGCGACGTCCTCGAAATTTTTGGCGGCGGAGCGGACCATGGAGGGGCCGCCGATATCGATGTTCTCGATGATCTCGTGGAAGGGGACGCCGGGTTTGGAGGCAGTGGCTTCGAAGGCGTAGAGGTTGACGACGACCATGTCGACGGGCTCGATCGCGTGCTCGTTCACGGCGGCGACGTGCTCGGGGTTGGAGCGGATGTGGAGGATGCCGCCGTGGACCTTTGGGTGGAGGGTTTTGACGCGGCCGTCGAGCATCTCGGGGAAGCCGGTGAGGTCGGAGATGTCGCGGATGGGGAGGCCGGCTTCGCGGAGGGTGCGGGCGGTGCCGCCGGTGGAGACGAGTTCGACGTTGAAGCTGGAGAGAGCGCGGGCGAAGTCGACGAGGCCGGATTTGTCCGTGACGGAGAGGAGGGCGCGGCGAATGGGCTTGAGGCCGGTTTGGGCGGGGGTCTGGGCGGGGGTCTGGGCTGAGGTCACGAGACAAGTCTATTCGAGGGCGGTGGCGCCGGATTGTGGTGGACCAGCCGAAGATTGGAGCTAGACTGGCGTGACACGACTTCCAGCATAGTGTGCGTGCTTCACGCGCCAAGGACTTGAACACATGCGCCAAGGACTTGAAGAGCCGTCCGTCCGCGCCAGTCCTCAAAGTTCCGCGGGGGAGGAGGCGGTGCGTCCGGGCTCTGGGCGAAGCTCGGCCAAGCCTGCGGAGAGTGAGGTGGGGAACGGCGGCAGCGCACGGTCGAGCTTGACCGGACTCCCCGGGCGGCTTGGGAAGCGGTCTGGTACGCGGTCTGGGTCAAGCTTCTGGTCGCGGTTCTGGAAATTGTCCTGGTCGCGCGCGACATGGACTGGGGGAGCGGGGGTGCGGCTGATGCTGTCGTTTGCGGCGCTTGCCGTGTGCTCCTGGCTGGGTATCACGCTGTCGCACGAGTCCGAGGGAGTTGTGACGATCTGGCTGTCGAACGGCATCCTGTTCGGCCTGGTGATCACGCAGCCGCGGGGACGGTGGATGGGTTACTTCCTGGCGGGGTTGGCGGCGGATACGGTAGCGGATGTGGTTTACGGCGATCCGTTCCGGGTGGCGATCGGAGTGTCGCTCGCGAACTCGGTCGAGGTGATGCTGTCATGCGTGATGCTGACGCGGATCTTCGGCGTGCCGCTGAACCTGTCGAAGCGGCGGCCGTTGATCGGATTTTTGCTGGTCGCGGTGGTGGGCGCGGCGGCGTTGACGAGTGCGCTGGGGGCGTCGTGGACGCTGCTGTTCTACCCCGGGGTGCCGTGGCTGCAGATGTGGCGCACCTGGTATCTGGGCGACATGCTGGGGATGGCTCTGCTTGCGCCGCTGGTGTTCATGGTGCAGCGGCCGGGGTTCTTTACGGGCCTGCGACAGAGAGAGCTGCCGCGAACGCTTGTGGTGCTGCTGGTTCCGGCGCTTTCCACGGTGCTGGTGTTCACGCATGACAAGGATCCGCTGATCTTTTTCCTGTTTCCGGCGCTGCTGCTGGTGGTGTTCCGGCTCGGCTTTCCGGGTACGGTGCTGACGATCTTCCTGGTGGCGTTCCTGGCGGTTGCGCTGACGGTAAAGGGACATGGGCCGCTGATGCTGATTCCGGGCGAACACATGATGCTGCACCGGATTGTGGTCGCGCAGATCTTTCTGGTGGTGGCGATCTTCACGATGTTCCCGGTGGCGGCGCTGCTGGAGGAGCGGGAGGCGTTGCAGCGTTCGCTGGCGGAGAGCGAGGCTCGTCAACGGCGGCTGGCGAATGCCGATGAGCTTACCGGTCTATGCAACCGTCGCGCGTTCAACCTGCGGCTGGAAGAGGAGTGGGAGCGTGCGATGCTGAGGGGTGAGTCGCTGGGGCTGCTGCTGCTGGATGTGGATCTCTTCAAGAGCTACAACGATATTTATGGACATCTGGGCGGCGATGAGTGTCTGCGCGAGATTGCGGGTGTGATCGAGCGGACGATTGCGGGTGGGATGGGGGTCGCGGCGCGCTTCGGTGGCGAAGAGTTCGCTGTGATCCTCCCCGGGACGAGCGCGGACGCGGCGCAGCGATTGGCCGATGAGATTCGGAGATCCATCTTCAAGCGAGGTCTGCCGCATGCGGGGAGCCCGGCCGGAGTGCAGACGGTGAGCCTGGGCGTAGCGTCGGTGGTCCCACGCCACCAGGAGCAGGTGATGGATCTGGTGAGGATCGCGGACCGTGCGCTCTACCGGGCGAAGGGGCTGGGGCGGAATCGAGTGGCGGCCGGGGAGTAGACGGTGGGTCGTTACGCTGCGGGGCGTCATCGAGAAGGCGCGCTGAGTCGGGACGTTCGGTCGAAGGCTCTGGTTTGGTCGATACAAGCCGACTTGTCGGGACTGACCGGAAGCCCTTAGTCTGGACCTCGTTATTTCGGGTGTAAGAGCGTGAACAACGAGGATCTCATCGCAGCTGCTGAACGTATCCTCCGTCCCCGGATTGTGAACGGGCGCGTGTTTGGTGACGTGGGGGCGGCTGTTCTCAGCGAAACTGGCCGCATCTTCCTGGGAGTGAGTGTAGACACACCCAGTTGGGGCCCTTGCGCCGAGAGGAGTGCATTGGCTGCGATGATTGCAGTCGGCGAGTACAGGTTCAGAAGAGTTGTTGCGGTCTGGAAAGACCCAGTTTCACTGGCCCTTCACATCCTCCCGCCGTGCGGAGTTTGTAGGGAGTTCATGAGGTCCATCGAAGACGAGAACCTCGACTCGGGCATCATCCTCGCTAAGAACCGCGTTGTCGCCTTGAGAGACCTACTTCCCGAGCATGCGTGGCCTGAGCCGACAGGGAATCTGTAGCACCGTCACTCCCGAGAAGCCGACTTCCTCGTTCCGATGAGGATATGTATAGCCTGCTACCGGATTGGTATCGGGAACGCGCTTGTGTGGACTTAGACGCAAAGCGGCACGGACGTCAGAACCTGGCGGGGATGCAAGTGAGTGAAGCGTTTAGAGGATAACGCTGCCGGTGAGTTCGGAGACGCGGGCGAGGTTGTGGGAGGCGCACCAGCGTTTGAGGTTGTTGGCGATGTTTTCGACGGCTCGGGGGTCGGCGTAGCTGGCGGTTCCGACCTGGACGGCGGTGGCTCCGGCGAGCATGAATTCGACGACATCGCGCTCGTTGAGGATACCGCCCATGCCGAGGATGGGGAGCGAGACGGCCACGTGGACCTCGTGGACCATGCGGACGGCGATGGGTTTGATGGCGGGGCCGGAGAGGCCGCCGGTGATGTTGGCGATGCGGGGGCGGCGGGTCTCGATGTCGATGGCGAGGGCGAGGAAGGTGTTGACGAGCGAGAGGGCGTCGGCACCGGCGTCTGCAGCCACCCGCGCCATCAAGCCGATCGATGTCACGTTGGGGGAGAGTTTGACGATGAGGGGGAGGCGGGAGGCGGCCTTGCATTTGCTGACTAATTCATAGAGGAGCTCGTGGTTGGCGCCGAAGACCATGCCGCCGTGGCTGGTGTTGGGGCAGGAGGCGTTGAGCTCGAGCATGGCGACGCCTTCGGCGTCGTTGAGGGCATGGATGACCTCGACGGAGTCCTCGATGGTGAAGCCAAAGACGTTGGCGATGGTGACGAGGCCTTTGATCTCGCGAAGGCGGGGGAGTTTTTCCGCGATAAAGGCGCGGACCCCCATGTTCTGGAGGCCGATGGAGTTCATCATGCCGGCGGCGGTCTCGATGATGCGGGGAGCGGGGTTGCCGGCCATGGGCTCGCGGGAGAGGCCCTTGGTGACGAAGGCGCCGATACGGTCGAGCGAGAGGATCTCTTCGAACTCGACGCCGTAGCCAAAGGTTCCGCTGGCGGCGATGACGGGGTTGCGGAGCTCGACGCCGGCGACGGTGACGCGCATGTCGGGGCCTTTGGGGGGCTTGGCGGGCATGATTTTAGTTTAGCGGGTGGGGGATGGGAGAGCTCCAGGGGTGTGGAGGGGCGGGATTGGCTTCTCGGGGCGGAGGGCGAAGGTGAGGACGTGGCCGATGGCGGCGGTGGGCTGGTTGACGCGGAGTAAGGAGGCGAAGGTGGCGGCGATGTCGACGGGGGCGACGCGGTCGTGGTAGGCGCCGGGGACGAAAGCGGAGCCGAAGAAGGCGAGGGGGACGTGGCGGTCGTAGGAGTAGGGGGTGTAGTGATTGGTGCCGGTGAGCTGGGCCTGCTCGTACATGCCGGGGGTGATGAGGACGTACCAGCCGCCGTTGGGGGAGTAGCTATGGAGGATGAGGCGGCCGTAGTCGGTGGCGGGGAGGTTGCCGGCGGCGATCTGGAGGCGGGTGTAGGCGTGGCGGAGGGTGGCGCGGGTGGGGAGGCGGGTGTCTTGCGTCGCGGCTGCTGGGCTGGTGGATGAGCTGGGCACTGGGCTGGCTTGGGAGCTGGCGGGGGGTGCGGGGCGGGTGGTGTCGAAGGCGGCGGGGAGGAGATCGGCGACGGCGTTTTCGGCGGCGGCCTCGTCGATGTTGCGGGCGGTGAAGGCCCGGGGATCGAGGGTGAGGTATGGGAGCTCGCTGGGGAGGAGGTATTGGACGTGGTCGCCGGGAAAGAAGCGGGCGTTGAGTGCGATATCGAGCGCGGCGATGACCCTGGGGACGGAGAAGGTGGCGGCGGGCATGCGGGCGTTGGCGGCGCCGGCGATCGTGGGGCCGATGCCGTGGTCGCCGGTGAGCGAGACCCAGACATTGGGCAGGCCTCCCTCGACGTGGGTGTCGAGCCAGGAGAAGAGGTCGTTGAGATCGGTGTCGATGGCGTCGATCATGGCGCGCTGCTCGGGGGCGTCGGGGCCGACCTTGTGACCGAGGATGTCGGTTGAGGAGATGGAGATGGTGAGGATGTCGGTGGTGGGGTGGCGGCCGAGCTGCTCGGCGGCGATGAGGGATTTGGCGAAGTCGAGGAGGTAGGAGACGCTGGCGGGGCTGGCACCGGCGTCGTCGTAGAAGTGACCGGGGCGGGACTGGGCTTCACGGGCGGCCTGCTCGGTGCGGCCGGAGTGGTTGAAGGTCTGGACCCAGGGTGGGAGCTGCGGGTACCAGTAGGTGGAGGAGACGAAGTGGCCGGAGGCGTGGTCGAGCCAGAAGGCGCCGTTCGAGGCGTGGCCGGAGGTGAGGATGGCGGCGCGGTCCTTGAGCGAGATGCCGAAGAGTTTGGACTGGCCGCGGGTGGCGAGGACGACCTCGTCGCCGAGGGTGCTGGCGAGCTCGTTGCGGGGGGAGGCGCCGAGGTCTTCGGGGCTGTGGTCGCCGACGATCTGGTAGAGCTCGTCCTCGACGGAGGAGACGGGGTGGGTGGTGGAGCGGCTGAGATCCCACCACTGGTTGAGGGCGATGCCGTGGCCGTCGGTGTAGGCTCCGGTGCCGATGGTGGAGTGGCCGGGGGCGGTCATGGTGTTGGCGTAGTCGTAGTAGCAGTCGGTGAACCAGGCGCCGCGTTTGAGGAAGAGATTGAAGCCGGAGGGAGTTTTGAAGTCGTCCCGGTAACGCTCGACGAAGTCGCCGCGGAACTGGTCGATGACGAGCTCGACGACGAGCTTGGGGTGGGCGGTGTAGGCCTGGGCGTGGGAGATGGCGGGAGTGAGGAGGAGCGAGGTGAGGAGGGCGGCGGCGAGCTTGCGCATGGGGTTAGGGTACATGCGGGTGGGTTGTCGGGGTGGTCTACTTACGAGCGGCCGGGAGTCCGGACCGAAGACCTGGGACGTACGGCGCGATGTATGTCGACAACCTAATTGTAGCAACGTGGAAGATGTGACAATGCGGTTTGACTGGACCCGGCGAAGGCTGAAGGAAATCTTCGCAAGCACGGTGTGAGCTTCGAGATGGCTGCGCGAGTCTTTCTAGATCCGAACGCATATATGGAGATGGATCGGGCCGAAGATGGAGAGCTCCGTTGGCGAACCATCGGTCGTGTCGAGAGTTTTCTACTGCTGCTGGTCGCGCATACGGTGGTAGTAGAGGACGACGAGATAGAGATCATCCGAATCATCTCGGCGAGGCGGGCAGACAGGAGAGAGGGAACGGTATGAGATGACGAATGACGAAGTATGAGATTGACCCTGCAGCTCCACCGGCGGTGACGGCGGTTCAGCGCGGGGAGTTGGAGGCTCTGGGGGCTGAGCCGGAATCGAAGATCGACTATAGCGATATCCCTCCGTTGACGGATGCATTCTGGCGTCATGCGGAGCGCAATCCCTTCTACAGGCCGAGCAAGACCTCGACGACAGTACGGATCGACTCTGACGTTTTGCTCTGGCTCCGGGCGCAGGGCAAAGGCTACCAGTCGCGCATCAACGCGATTCTGCGGCGTGAGATGCTGGCGGCACTGCGGATGGCGAGCGGAAAGCGGGCGGGATGAGGAGGCGTCTGCTGCTGCATAGATCGAACGGTAGAATGTAGCGATGCTTGATCTTGGGTTTGTGCGGGCGAATTTGCCCCTGGTGGAGGAGCGGCTGCGTGCGCGGGGGAGGGATGTGGCGGCGGTGCTGGGGGACTTTGCCGAGTTGGATCGAGAGCGGCGAAAGGCGATTACAGAAAAAGAGACCCTACAGGCCCAATACAGATTGCGATCTGTGGAGATCGGTGCGCTTCGGAAGCAAGGTGCTGATGCGTCACTCCTGATGGAAGCAGCGCGAGAAGATGGCGTAGCGATGGACACGCTCGTTCTGGATGCTGCAGTCCTGACCGAGAGAATGGGGACGCTGCTCCAGAGTCTTCCGAATCTGCCTCGGGCGGATGTGCCGGTGGGTAAGAGTGAACACGACAATCGGGAGGAGAAGGTTTGGGGGGAGCAGCCGAGGTTTGACTTCCCTGCCCTGGCGCATTGGGAGATTGGGGAGCGGCTGGGGGTTTTGGATTTTGAGCGGGCGGCGAAGATCTCGGGATCTCGGTTTGCGGTGCAGTTTGGGCAGGGGGCTCGGCTGGAGCGCGCGCTGGCGAACTTCATGCTCGACCTACATACGAAAGAGCATGGGTATACGGAGGTGCTGCCGCCTTACATGGTGAACTCGAAGAGCCTGTATGGGACGGGGCAGCTGCCGAAATTTGCCGAGGACCTGTTTCATTGCGATGACAAGGGGCCCTATGTGCCGGGGGAGCTCGCGGACAGCGATCACTGGATGATTCCGACGGCGGAGGTCCCGGTGACAAATCTTTTTCGGGACGAGGTGCTGGAAGAGGCGGAGCTGCCGGTGAGCTTTGTGGCGTATACGCCGTGCTTTCGCAGCGAGGCGGGGAGCTATGGGAAGGATGTTCGGGGGTTGATCCGGCAGCATCAGTTTCAAAAGGTGGAGCTGGTGAAATTTGTGCGGCCGGAGGATTCGGAGGCGGAGCACGAGCTGCTGACGCGTCATGCGGAGACGGTGCTGGAGCGGCTGGGGCTGCCGTACCGACGGATGCTGCTGTGCACGGGGGATATGGGGTTTGCCTCGGCGAAGACGTATGATCTGGAGGTTTGGCTGCCGGGGCAGGGGCTGTACCGGGAGATCTCAAGCTGCTCGAACTTCGAGGCGTTCCAGGCACGGCGGGCGAATATCCGATTCAAGCCTGCCGGCGCGAAGAAGAGCGAATTTCTGCATACGCTGAATGGGAGCGGGCTGGCGGTGGGGCGGACGTACCTGGCGGTGCTTGAGAACTATCAGCAGGCGGACGGGACGGTTCGGGTGCCGGAGGCGCTGGCGCAGTATATGGATGGGGAGACGGTGATCGGGAAGCACACGGGACGGCAGGCTGTGCGAGAGAGGAGATAGGCGATGGGAAAGCTGCTGCGGAGCTACCTGTTCTGGACGTATGAGCGGGGGAGTTTTCACTATGACGTGATGGTGACGCTGATCCTGCTGTTTCTGTTCCTGACGCCGCGGCTGATCGACTTCAAGGACAGGCCGGTGGAGACGGTGGCGCTGCATGCGAGCGAGGTGCTGGTGCGGGAGGCGGGATCGAGGGATGGGAACAGCCGCTTCCGGTACCAGGTGCGTGCCGAGGATATGGGAAAGGCGAAGACGGAGGAGGAGAAGCGGACGGCGATGCTGCGGCTGATCGAGCCGATCTCGGGGGAGGTGACGCTGGAGAAGTATGACGAGGTAAAGGACGCGAGCGGGAAGGTGATTGCGTATGACGCCTGGGTGGTGCGGTAGAGGGGCTTGCTGAGAGGCAACGGCTTGGGCTGAGAGACAAGGCATACCGCCAGGGGCTGAAGCCCGCTTTGTTGGCGTGCGAGATGCCAAGGCTGGGGTCTTGGGCTACCTAGAAGCCCCGAGAACCTCCGAGGTTGGTTGTGACGTAAACGAACATCTCAGGGATGGGCAGAACGAGATACAGGGGGTCACTCCACTGCGCTCCGCTCCGGTCGCGATGACGGTGGAGAGGTGATCTCGTAGAGAATGGTTTTGCTGTAGCGACATCCAAGTGCGGAGAGGTGTTCAAGATGAGTATGACGACGATGAGAGTTTCGGGATGCATTTTGGCGCTGGCGGGTCTGATCAGCGGCGGGACACTGAAGGCGCGGGCGCAGCAGGCTGGAAATGGGAGTGGAGTCGGCAATCTGGAAGTGGTGCTGCGGCAGATGGATCAGGCGAGCGCGAAGTTCAGGTCGGCAGAGGCGGACTTCAAGTGGGATCTGTACCAGAGGGTGGTGCGGGAGACGACGACGCAGGCGGGGACAATCTATTTTTTGAAGAATGGGAGCGCGCTGCAGATGGGGGCGAAGGTGAATCCGCCGGAGGCAAAGACGGTGGAGTACAAGGGTGCGAAGCTGACGCTGTTCGATCCGGCGCAGGATCATGTGACGGAGATGAGCGCGGGCGCGAACCAGGCCACGTATGAGAGCTTTCTGACGCTGGGGTTTGGCGGAAGCGGGAAGGATCTAGAGAAGGTTTGGACGATTAGGGACCAGGGCTCGGAGCAGATGAACGACGGGTCGGGTGCGGTGAAGGTGGAGAAGCTGGACCTGGTGTCGAGGGATCCGAATGCCCGAAACACGTTTACGCATGTGACGATCTGGGTGGACCCGGTGCGGGGGATCTCGCTGAAGCAGATGTTTTTCACGCCGTCGGAGGATGTGCGTACGGCGGTGTACACGCATGTCCGGTACAACGGGAAGGTGGATACGGGCAAGTTTGCGATCAAGACGGATAAGAAGACTACGTTTGACCGGCGGTGAGGAGTTGGTTGGTTTGCGGGTGCAAGGAGAGTTGCAGGACCTTCGGCTTCGCTCAGGATGACAGTTTGGTGGTGGGGTAAGTTTCTGGGTGGCCCAGGAGATACGCGATGCCGATGATGAGGATGGGGAAGACCTCCATGGTGTAACGGGGCTCGGAGTTGTCGAGGGTGAGAAGGAGGGCGCAGCGGAGGGCGACAAAGGCGAGCATGGACCAGGCGATGGGTTTGGTGGGGTCGTTGGGGCGGCGGAGCCAGCGGCGGAGGCCGAGAGTTCCACAGACGAGATAGGCGAGGTTGAGCGCGGCGTAGGCGAGGGCGAAGGCGGTCTGGCGGGGGTGCTCGTGCCAGCGCCACCAGGCGAGTGGGATGGGGAACAACTCGATGCGGGGGCGAAGGAGCATGTTGGCGAGACGCGCGAGTGGAAGGGCGAGGTAGTAGCGGAGGGGGTGGGCATGGATGCGGTCTTCCGCGAGCTGGTTGAAGCGGGCATCGAGCGCGGGGGTGGGCTTCGCGGTCAGGTTGTAGGCGTCGAGGATGGCGACGGTTTCGGCGAGTTGGGCGGGTGAGTCGAAGGCGCGACGGGGGAGGTCGGCGGGCTGAATGGTGGCGCCGTCGTATTTCCAGTAGATGTCCTCGGTGGAGGAGAAGTCGACGGCCCAGCTGCGGTACCAGCGATAAAAGCCGGTGGGGACGGGTTCGCCTGGATCGGCGGCGGAGCGCGGAGCGAGCGCTTGAAAGACGTGGAAGGTGCGCGCGTTGCGGATGGTCCAGGGAACGAACGGGAGCAGAAGGCAGAGGAGGGCGGCGAGCGGTGGGAGGAGCTGTTTGAATTTGAGTGGAGGAGATGCTGGGAGAGCGGCAAGCCGCAGGTCCTTCGACTTCGCTGCGCTCCGCTCAGGATGACAAGCTAACGAGACAGATGGGGAAGGGGCGAGCCAGAGCATTGCGGGAAGGATTGCGACGGCGAGCAGGGCTTGATCGGGGCGGAGGAGGATGGAGTAGGCGAGGGTGGCGGAGAGGAGCCACAGCCAGCGGTTCCAGGGACTCCAGTGACTCCGGGGATGTGCGGATCTAGAGATTGGGGCTGAATCTGGCGGCTGCGGGCGCCGGCGTTGCTGGGAACGCCAGCGTTCGAGGGCGTAGAAGGCGAGCACGATGGTAGCGCAGGTGAGGGTCTCGGTGAGGGGGACGGCGACGTAGCTGGCGGTGAAGGGGCAGAGCGCGGCGAGGAAGAGGGCGAGGAGAGCGGGCCGGGTTCCGAAGAGACGGCGGACGAGGGCGGCGAGGAGAAGGCAGGCGAGGAGATCGAGGAGGCACTGGAGGTTGAGAACGGCGGTGTAGTGCTCGGGGCCGAAGAGGCGGAACGAGAGCATGAGGAAGAGCGGATATCCGGGGAGGCGGATGAGCGTGGGAAGGGGGTCGCCGTCCCCCTGCGAGAAGCCGTAGACGCCGTGCTGCATCCAGCTTAGGGCGATGTCGCCGTAGAGCAGGGTGTCGCCGGTGACGACTCTGGCGTGAACGATGAACCAGAGGCGCAGGGCGGCTCCGAGCGCGAGGGCAAGGAGAGCGGCGACCTGCCAGAGTCTTGCTCGGCTTGGAACCATTGGGGAGGATGATACTGCGGCGGAGGCGGAAGCGGAGCGTTGACTGCACGAGGGCGGGTGCATACGATTGCAATGGATGTGTGTGACGAAGCGGGCCCTACGGGATGACGGCGAACGGAGTGACAACACGAGTGCGTAGGCAAGAGCAGGGTTCCGTGGCGTTTTCTTCCCTCATGAACAAACAGGTCTTTTACGATCCGCAACGGAAGCGATGGAAGCAGCTGCGGCGCATCTTCGATGTGCTGGCGCTGGCGGGGCTGCTGATCGGAACGATTTTCGTGATCGGGCTGCTGCGGATCCGACCTTTGCCGGAGCTTCTGCTGGAGACGCCGAAGCGGAACTACCGGACGCTCACGAACCCGCCGGTGGTGGGGAAGACGGGGCAGAAGCTGCGGCGGTCGGCCCACCGGAGGACGGACCTGCGGCCGTCGGATATTCCGCTGAACTCCGGGGAGGGGCTGCGAGCGGCGTACTACGTCGAGGATGATCCGGCGAGCTACTCCTCGTTGAAGCAGCACATCAAGCAAATCGATCTGCTGTTTCCTGAGTGGCTGCATGTGGTGACGCCGGATGGCGGGCTGACGTCGTACACGATCGACAACCGGCCTTACGCCGTGGTGGACGGGGCGGGCGTGCATGAGGTGGATCGCGAGCAGAAGGTCAGGCGGGTGATCGCGGCCTCTCGGCAGGACACCGAGATCTTTCCGCTGGTGAACAACTACGACCCGCTGAAGGGAGTGTTTCTTCCCAGTGTGGGCGAGTTCCTGATGAGCGAGACGGCTCGGGGGAACTTCGTCCGGCAGGTGGACCAGGTGATGGCGGCGAATCCGGATTACCGGGGGATCTCGATCGATCTCGAAGAGATTCCGGATGCAGCGCAGCCGGGGTTCAACGCGCTGGTCTCGGCGCTGTATGCGGATTTTCAGACGCGCAAGCTGCGGCTTTATGTGAATACGCCGGTGGGGGACGACAGCTTCAGCCTAAAGTTTCTGGCGGACCACTCGGACGGCCTGCTGATGATGAACTACGACCAGCACCAGACGGAGAGCGGGCCGGGACCGATTGCGGCGCAGGACTGGTTTACGGAGAACCTTGAGAACGTGCTGAAGGTGGTACCGAAGGAGAAGGTGATCTGCGCGCTCGGCAACTACGGGTATGACTGGACGACGGAGCTGCCTGCGGCGGAGAAAGGGAAGGGCGTGCGCGGGAAGAAGGCGGTGGCGCCGAAGGTGATCCGGTCGCAAAATCTTTCGACGCAGGATGCGTGGCAGGCGGCGTCGGACTCGGAGTCGCAGGTGGAGCTGGATGGGGACACGTTGAACGCTCATTTTGCGTACGACGATGAGGACGCGCATGTGCGGCACCAGGTGTGGTTTCTGGATGCGGTGACGGCGTTGAACCAGATGCGGGCGGCGCGGGCGCTGGGGATTCAGACGTATGCGCTGTGGCGGCTGGGGCAAGAGGACAACTCGCTGTGGAAGGTGTGGGAGTCGCCGACCCATGCCGATCCGGTGAAGGAGCTGGCGCAGGTGGAGCCGGGGTACGACGTCGATACGGAGGGCGAGGGCGACATCCTGCGGGTGACCAGGAAGCCACAGATGGGTCATCGGACGGTATCGATGGACGACGACAAGAACGTGCCGATCCAGTTTCGTTCGGTGACGGACGAGACCATGGACTCGTACCCCCTGTCGTACACGGTGGAGCAGTATGGGTATCACCCGAACCGGGTGGCACTGACGTTTGACGATGGGCCGGACCCGGAGTGGACGCCGAAGATCCTGGATATTTTGAAGCGGTATAACGTCCGCGGAACGTTTTTGATGATTGGGGAGGAGGCGCAGAACAACGTCCGGATCATGCAGCGGGCATACCGGGAAGGTCACGAGATCGGCAATCACACGTTTACGCATCCGGATATCAGCGAGATTTCGACGAACGCGCTGGACCTGCAGCTGAACGCGACGGAGCGTCTGTTTGGGTCGAAGCTGGGGGTGCAGCCGCTGTACTTCCGGCCGCCGTACTCGATCGATCAGGAGCCGGATACGAACGACCAGGCGGCGCCGGTCGAACGGATCCAGGGGCTGGGGTACGTGATTGTCGGCAACAAGATCGACACGAACGACTGGGATGAGCATCCGCGCAAGAGTCCGCGGGAGATCACGGACAGCGTCTTTCAGCAGATTGAGGACATGAAGACCCGGCCGTGGACGCGGGGCTCGATCATTCTGCTGCATGATGGCGGCGGCGACCGGTCGCCGACGGTGGCGGCCCTGCCGATGCTGATCGAGAGCCTGCGCGCGCGCAGGTTTGAGATTGTCCCGGTGTCGGAGCTGCTGGGCAAGACGCGGGCGCAGGTGATGCCGGCGCTGACGCCGAAGCAGCGGTGGCTGGCGCGGGCGGACTGGGTGGCGTTCTTTCTGTTCGCGTTCTTCAACAAGTTTGTTGTGGGCGTGTTCTTTGTCGGGGATGTGCTGATGAGCGGGCGGCTGATCATTATCGGGCTGTTTGCAACCATCGACCGGTTCCGCAGGCGGCAGAACTTTGCTACGCCGGAGTACCAGCCGCGGGTAGCGGTGCTGATTCCGGCGTACAACGAGGAGACGGTGATCGCGCGGACGATCCGGTCGGTGATGATGTCGAACTATAAGAACATCCGCATCCTGGTGATCGACGATGGATCGAAAGACAGGACCTTCGATGTGGTGCAGGAGACGTACGCAAACGATATCGAGTCTGGCCGGGTGACGCTGCTGACGAAGCCGAACGGAGGAAAGGCGGAGGCGCTGAACTTCGCGCTTGAGCAGACGGAGGAGGAGATCTACGTCGGGATCGACGCGGACGGGGTGATTGCGCATGACGCGATTGGCCGGCTGGTGTGCCACTTCGCGAATCCGAAGATCGGGGCCGTCGCCGGCAATGCGAAGGTCGGCAACCGGGTGAACCTGTGGACGCGGTGGCAGGCGCTCGAATACATCACGAGCCAGAATTTTGAACGGCGGGCGCTGGATCTGTTCGATGTGGTGATGGTGGTTCCGGGGGCGATCGGCGCGTGGAGGACGGCGGCGGTGAAGGCGGGCGGGGGATATCACTCGAACACGGTGGCGGAGGATGCGGACCTGACGATGAACCTGCTGGAGCAGGGGTACTCGGTGATTTACGAGGACCGGGCGCTGGCGTTTACGGAGGCTCCGGTGAATGCGGACGGGCTGATGCGGCAGAGGTTCCGGTGGTCGTTCGGGATCCTGCAAGCGGTGTTCAAGCATAAGGGAGCGATTGCGAAGCACCGGGCGATGGGTCTGTTTGCGCTGCCGAACATCCTGATCTTCCAGATTCTGCTGCCGCTGGTGTCGCCGCTGATCGACCTGATGTTTGTCGCGGGGGTGATCCACTACTTTGTCGATCGATATTTTCACCCAGAGGCGGCCTCGACGGCGAGCTTCTACAAGCTGCTGACGTTCTTCTTTGCTTTCCTGGCGATCGACTTCGTGGCTTCGGCGCTGGCGTTTGCGCTGGAACGGAAGCATCCGGCGAGCAAGGGGGACGGATGGCTGCTGTTCCACATCTGGATTCAGCGGTTTACGTACCGGCAGGTTTTTTCGGTGGTGCTGTTCAAGACGCTGAAGCGGGCGATCGACGGAAAGCCGTTCAACTGGGACAAGCTGGACCGGACGGCGCGGATGTCGAAGGCTACCGAGGAGCTGACCCAGGCTTAGGCGCCTGCGCAGGCTGCTAGAGGGCTACTTCTCTTCTCCGCTCGTGACCGCAGGCGAGCGGACTAGAATAGGGGTCTATGGCCACGACACTCTCTCCTGCCACAAACACGCCGATCTCGTTTCTCAAGACCTTCGTCAATGAGCCTTTCATCGACTTCACCCAGGGTGAGAACAGGCGGTCGATGGAGGCTGCGCTGCGCCAGGTGACGAGCGAGCTGGGGCAGGAGTACGACATGGTCGCCGGCGGGAAGAGATGGAGGACGACGGACAAGATTGTCTCGACGAATCCGGCGCGGCCGGCGCAGGTGATCGGTGTGCATCAGGCGGCGGGCGCGGAGCATGCGGACGGAGCGATGCGGGCAGCGACCGAGGCGTTTGCGAGCTGGAGCCGGCGTCCGATGGAAGAGCGGGTCGAGTTTCTGCTGCGAGCGGCGGCGCTGATCCGAGAGCGTAAGTTCGAATATTGCGCGTGGCTGACGCTGGAAGTGGGCAAGAACTGGGCGGAAGCGGACGCGGATGTGGCGGAGACCATCGACTTCCTCGAGTTCTACGCGCGGGAGGCGATGCGGCTGGCCGGGGCGACGACGCCGATCCAGTTTCCGGGCGAGCGGAACCAGCTGCGCTACCTCGCGCTGGGCGCGGGTGCGGTGATCTCACCATGGAACTTTCCTTTTGCGATTATGGCGGGCATGACAGCGGCGGCGATCGTGTGCGGGAATACGGTGGTGCTGAAGCCTTCGGTGGACGCGCCGACGATTGCGGCGCGGTTCTTTGCGCTGCTCGAGGAGATTGGGCTGCCGGATGGGGTGGTGAACCTGTGCCAGGGCGCGGGACCGGGGTTTGGGAGCGCGATTGTGGAGCATCCGAGTACACGGTTTGTGGCGTTTACGGGGTCGAAGGCGGTGGGGCTCGAGATCCATGAGCGCGCGGCGAAAACGCAGCCGGGACAGATCTTCATCCGCCGGACGGTTCTGGAGATGGGGGGCAAGGACGCGATCATCGTCGATGGCGACTGCGACCTGGATGCGGCGGTGGAGGGCGTGGCGGCGAGCGCGTTCGGCTTCAATGGGCAGAAGTGCTCGGCGTGTTCGCGGGCGATTGTGGATGAGAGCGTGTATGACGTGTTCTGCGACCGGCTGCGGGAGCGGGTGGAGACGATCAAGGTGGGCGATCCGGCGGAGAACTTTGCCGCGGGCCCGGTGATCAGCGAGAACTCGTACCGCAAGGTGCTGAAGTACATCGAGCTGGGCAAGGCGGAGGGACGCCTGCTGACCGGAGGCGAGGCGGTTGAGATGCGCGAGGGCGGCTACTATATTGCTCCTACGGTGTTCGTGGATGTGGCTCCGATGGCGCGGATCGCGCAGGAAGAGATCTTTGGGCCGGTGCTGGCGGTGATCCGGTCGACAAGCTTTGGAGAGGCGCTCGAGATCGCCAACAACACGGAGTATGGGCTGACGGGAGCGTTGTACTCGAGTGGGCGGGAGAAGCTGGAGCGGGCGCGGGAGGAGTTCCACGTCGGCAACCTGTACTTCAACCGCAAGTGCACGGGCGCGATGGTGGGGGCGCATCCATTTGGAGGATTCAATATGAGCGGAACGGATTCGAAGGCGGGCGGACCGGATTACCTGCTGCTGTTTACGCAGGCGAAGAGTATCGCCGAGAAGGTTGGATTCGCCGGTGCGGCGGCGGAGGAGCAGGAGAGCCGGATGGGGCTGTAGGCTGGACGATTCGATCTGCACGAAGTCGCGCGCGTTACGAGATGTGACTATTCTCGAAGGATGGGGATTGTTCGCATCTTGCGGAAGCATTCGCGGCGACGCCGTTTGAGAGCAGTGTGGACCTCGTCTGTCGCCCAGGACGAGCTTCACCGGCTGACCGAAGGCTTTTGCGGCGCGGCCAGCTTGAGCGGCCGGACCCGGAGGTTGACGCAGCTATTCGGCTCCATCTGGTCGGTCGCGAGCGATCGCGGATCGGTGGTGAGGCTGCTGAGGTGGATCCGGCTGCTGGAGCAAGATCGAGGTTTGCGGGATTGCTTTCAGCGTACCTGGGACGAGATGCTCGGCGAGCTGGATTCGGTTTCACTGTTCGCGGAGGCGGGGCTGCCCGAGCACCATGCGCTGCTGGCGGAGATCATGCGGCGAGTCTTCGAGCGGATGTTGCCGTCCGCGCGCGAGGAGTCGGATACAGGGCGGCTGTTTGCGGAGCTGTTCTCGTCTTCGACGGCAGTGGAGCGGTTCACCGGGCAGCAGAGGTTTGTGTTTGAGCGGCTGGTGAGGGTCCTCTGGCCGCCGCATGAGACCGCGTCAGAGGTGCGCCTGCGGGGCGATCTCCGGCAGGCGATGTGCTTACTTGCGGCGCGGGTGGCTGGCCGGGGCGCGACGGCCGCCATACGGCAACGTGGAAGTACGCGGCGGGTGGAAGACTCGCCGTTCTATCAGTTGGTCTTCGCCACGGAGATGCTGGTTAGAGCGGAGACCCCGCTTAGCCAAGGAACGCAGGTCGTGAGGTGGCGTGAGGCGGTGCGGCGGTGCGGCGAGGAACTCGATCAGATCCACCTGCATATGGAACAGGCCGGGGTCAGCTCCGCGCTGGTCTACGATCTGCGGAGCATTGAAGCAGCGCTTGAGCGCATGCAGCTTTTAGCGACGGTTTTCATGCAGGAGACGACGGCGGTTGGAGACCTGCCGCATGGGACGCGGAATCATGGCCCGGCGCGCGAATTGGTGAATACACTGGTACGCGGACGGCGCGACGATGTGCGGCTGCGGTTCCTGTTCCGGCAGAACCTGAACCTGCTGGCGCGAAAGACGGTCGAGCGAACCGGGCACGGCGGGGAGCACTACATCGCGCACACGCGCAGGGACTATTGGCTGATGTGGCGCGCCGCGGCGGGCGGGGGGCTGCTGACCGTGTTTACCGCAGCGATCAAGATGCAGCTGGTGGAGAGCCACCTGCCCCTGGCGATCGAGGGTTTCCTGATCGGGACCGACTACGCGGTGAGCTTTGTGCTGCTGCAGGTCTTCGGTTTCGCGCTGGCGACCAAGCAGCCTTCGATGACGGCTGCGACCCTTGCCGGGATTGTGCGGGAGAACCGCGGCGTGGCGCGATGGAGCAAGATTTCGGAGTTCGCGGCCGACATATCGCGGACGCAGCTGGCGGCGGCGTTCTCGAATGTGATTGCGGTATGTGCGGGAGCCGTGGTGTTTGAAAAATTGTGGGCGCACATGTTCAAGACCCACTACCTCCCGATCGAGAGCGCGCAGCACGTGTACCAGACATTGCATCCGTTTACTTCGGGAACGGCGGTGTTCGCGGCCTTTACCGGCCTGCTGCTGTGGTTGGCGGCGGTGATCGGCGGATGGTTCGAAAACTTTGCCGTGTATCACCGCATTCCGGAGGCTATCGCGCAGCATCCGCTGGGAGCGCGGGTAGGCACGCGGAGGATGCGCCGCGCGGCCGACTGGCTGGAGCGCAATGCCGCGAGCTGGAGCACAAGTATCGTGCTGGGTTATTTGCTGGGATTCGCCCCGGTGTTGGCGCGGTTCTTTGGTGTTCCGCTGGATGTTCGGCATGTGACCCTGAGCACAGGGACGCTGGCGCTGGCGGCGGCGCGCTTCGGCACGAGCTCGTTCGGCCATGGCTGGCTGTACTACGCGATGGCCGGCATTGCGATCACGTTTGTGCTGAACCTGGGGGTAAGCTTTTCGATCGCATCGATTGTGGCTTTGCGAGCCTACGATGTGCCGCGGCATGAGCAGATCCAGATTCTGAGGTTTCTCGGAAGGGAGTTTCTCGAATCGCCGATCTCGTTTCTCTTCCCCCGAGAGAGAACCATTTTGTCTATCACGCCGGAGGTGGATGTTGCTGAAGACGAGGCAGGATGCGCGTCGGCCGAGCAGGAGCGGGCAAGCTGATTGGAGCGTGCACGCTGATGGACGCAGAGCATTCGCTCACGCCCGATGCGCGCCTGCGTACGTTCCGCTTTCTCTTGGTTCAAGATGAGGTGATGTGGGGGGCTAGGCCTTTTCGCTTCTTGCGGGGCGATTCTCCGCCTGGCTGGCCTCATGGCCTGCTTCGTCGTTGCCATGCTTAAGCCGAAGGCCTTTAAAGGAGGGGGTTGAGCGGCAACGCAGAGCCTTGAAGATGGCCCGGATTACCCCTGATTGAAGATCCTCTGTGGATGTTTCCTGCGTCGTCATTTTGGAACTCATCGCATACCCTCCGATGGCTGCTCTGGCGGATTGTTTGCTGAATGCCCTCGTTTACGCTTATTGATGATTGTTGTACGCAGAAAACGCCTGGCCGGATTGCACTTCTTACGAATGTCGAAGATTCGAGCGGTCATTGCATACGCTTCCCGACGAGCCTGGAGCCGACCGAACCCGGTGGACGGATGAGAGATGTTTCCATCAGGCGGTTTGGGTGGAACGAGCGAGCTCGTACTCCTCGTGAACGAGCTGGGGGCCATATTTGCGCTCGAGACGGCGCACGGTGAAGTGGCCCTCGGCCAAGCGCTGGAAGTGATCGGTGAAGAGGACATTGAGAGCGAGACCGCCGGCTGCTCCGGCGACGGGGATGAGCTGGGCGGCGGCCTTTTCGCTGACTTCGAGACCGAAGCGGGCCGCGATTTTGCTGAGAAAGGAGACGAGCGCGGGTGCGCCTTCCCGGGTGAGCCCCTTTCGGGCGAGGTAGACGGCGGCGTCTCGCGTGACCTGAGCCAAGCCGGCGCGGGTGGCGTAATAGGCGCTCTCGAGAGCCTCTCCACGGACGCCTTCCGGGCCCAGCGCGAGGACCTCGAGGCAGGCGAGCGCGCCCTCGGGAGAGGAGAGGTCTTCGCCCTGGCTGCGGGCGATCTCAGCGATGGAATGCAGCATGAGGGTGGTGGTGACGGGCAGCTCGACGGCAAGGCCAGGCAGACCGAAGAAGCCGCCTACAGCACCGGTTACAGCGGTAGCCACGGTGTGGGTGCGTTTGCTGCGGATGGAGGCGGAGCTGGGCGGGCCGAGGTTGACGGCGACTCGCAGACACTGTTGGAGCGCCTTGTTGACGGCGCCGCCGATCGACGCCTGAGCACGAGCGGGAAGCAGGCGTAGAAGCGCATCAACGGGCATGCCAGCTTTGGCGGCGACGGCCATGGCGAAGCTGCGCGCTTCGAGCTTCGTGACGGCGGCCTGGAGATCGGCGAAGTCGTGTGGAGAGAGATTGCTCATAGAAGAAGGGTACCTCAGCGTCCGCTTCGCCGTTCTGCCTTCTGAGCACCCAAGGCTGCGCTTGGCGAGCTTCGGGTACTGGTTGGAGATCGGGGAGAAAACTGGCAGCGGGTCGAATCTTGTTTCGGATGTTTCCCCGGATCGCCTATGCTTTGGCTATGCCGACGATGAGCCGATGCTTCTCCGCCTTGATTTGCCTGCGTGGTCTGGCGCTGGCATTTGTGCTTGGATCCGTGGCCTCGGCCACCTGCCTGGATGCCGGGGCACAGGCGCAACGGCCTTCGGGGAACCATCCCGGCGAGGACGGGGGAAACGCGACGGGCGGCAACGTGAGAGGCCGCGGCAACGTGACAGGCCGCAGCAACGTGACAGGCCGGGGCAACGTGACAGGCCGGGGCAACGTAAAAGGCCGCAGCGCTGTGCCGAAGAGCTTCGATGGAGCGGCGGACGCGGCTTTGCTGGCGATGCGCAGACGGGCCGGAGAGCTAAAAGTAAGTGGTGTAGCCGTGGTGGCGTACTTTGAAGGAGAGAGCATTCAGTCCTGGAGCTCAAAGATGGAGGTCGTTGGGCGGCTGAAGGATGAGCCTTCGGGGACTGAGAAGGGATCGAATCTGCTTGCGATCGCGTACGCCAAGGCCTCGGAGATGGCGGACACGCTGAAGGACAGCGGCAGCCACATACGGCCGCCGATGACTGGAGAGGTGGGCTGGAGCGGCGGCGTCATCCTGCGGGGGAAGACAGGTTACGCGATCGCAGCTTTCAGTGGCGGCAAGTCCGAGGATGACGTGGAGGTTTCGCGCGCGGGCGTGAAGGAGCTGGTGACCGGCCTGTAGCGCGGGGGGGCGGCGGCCGCTGGAAGGCAGGACTGCTCAAACTCCTCGTCCAGAAACGGGTAGCGCAGCGCGATGGCGAAGAGCAGGATAAGAACGCTGCAGCGGATGGGACCGCCTACGGTCTCGCCACCTACGATGAACTCCGTGAGGGGAGCGAACAACACCCCTAAGCAAAGAAGCGCCGAGAGCAAGGCCGGAGAGGCCGGCCGAGATCCGGGTTGAGCGTACCGATCGACGGCGTGGAGGATCAGGAGCGCCCAGGGGGCGTAGAGATGGATGAGGGTGTAGTCGAACGAGGTTGGCGGGAGCAGGATGGAGGCGATGCAGAGGCAGAGGACCTGGTTGATGACGGGCAGCTTGCGTATGCGGACGAAGTAGACGGTCACTCCCCAGACCGCGGCCAGAAGGAGATAAAGGGAGAGGAGATGCGCCACCTGCGAGGGCGGAGGAAGGGTGGGCCATAGCTGTTTAAGCAGACCGAAGATGGAATGATCGAAGCCCCGCTCGGGACGCAGATGAAGCATGTAGAGCGACCGGAACTCTCCGATGCCGGCTTCAATCTGATGCCAGCTGACGCGGATATCCGGATAGACCACCCAGAGAGAGACCAGCGTCAATGCGACCGCAAACGCAAGGGAGACGACGATAACGCGGAACTGCTTGCGAGCCAGCAGAAGGCCGAGATAGACGAACGGAAAGAGCTTCATCGCGCCCGCTGCAGCGAAACAGATTCCCGCAAGGTAGGGGTGCTTATGGAAAAAGGCCCAGAGGCCGAGCGAAAGGATTACCCAGACAGCGAACTCCATATTGGCCTGGTGGAAGACGAACCAGATGGGATAGGAGAGGAGGAGAGCTGAGGCTACGAAGGCGGCCGCCATGGCCCAAGGGAGACCGCGTGCATGGAGCGCTCGCAGCAGGAGAATGGCGGCCAGGGCAAAGCCGCCGAGCATGGCCGCAAGGAAGTAGCGGAGGGAATGTTGGGGGCTCCCAAAGAAGAATAGGGCATATGGCAGGGCCACAGGCGCGGGATACATGAACGGATTAGAGGGCGACGTGGTGAAGAAGCTGAGGGTGTGCAGTTTGAGGAACTTGGTCGTGAAGTAGACGAAGTCCGGATAGAACTCGTTGAGCAACGGGTAGACATAGCGGCCGTTGAGATGCAGGACGGAGGCTGCGAACCGCTCTGCCGCGCCGCACAGCAGCGTGAGCGAGGCGAGCACCTGGACGAAGAGCCTGAGCACCGGTGGAAGCGGGATGGAGTTGACCGGCGATGTCCCCCTCAACGTGCGCCCCTCACGGTAGAGTTTGACACTCTGGCGGGGCCATGCAGCTCCCGCTCGATGATGGTGTGGGACCTGTTTTTCATCTGGAGGTACATGCGACCGAGGTATTCGCCGATGATGCCGAGCAGAAGCGCGTTGATGCCGAGCGAGCCGAGGATGAGAACGGTGGTGGTGGTGAAGCCGGCGGGAGCGCGGAAGCCGACGGTGTAGTACGCCACGATGTAGCCGAGGCTGGCGAGGACGGTGAGCATGGCTATCGAGATGCCGACGTAGGTGGCCATGCGCAGGGGGACGACGGACTGGTTGACGATGCCATCCAGCGCGAGCTTGATGTTATCGAAGAAGGAGAACTTCGAGGAGCCGGTGGTGCGAGCGCGGCGGGCGTAGTCGATGCCGGTCTGACGATAGCCGAGGGTGGCGATGGTTCCGCGCAGGTATGGGCTGGGCTCGTTGATGCGCCTCAGCTCCTCGATTACGCGGCGGCTGATGAGGCGGAAGTCGCCGGCATCGCGGGGGATGGGGTCCTCCGAAAGAAAATCCACCAGCCAGTAGAAGAGCTTGCGGGCGTAGGACCAGCGCCGGCCCTCGAGACGGGTCTTGCGAATGCCGTATACGACGTCAGAGCCGTCGCGCCAGACGTCGAGAAAGACGGGTATGAGTCCGGGAGGGTCCTGGAGATCGCAGTCGAGCTGGATGGCCGCGTCGCCCTCGCTCTTGAGGTAGGCGGTGAGGATGGATCTCTGGTAGCCGAAGTTCCGGGAGAAGCGAAAGGCGCGAACGCGGGGATCTTGCCGGGAGAGCTCGGCGAGCAGCCGGGGTGTGCTGTCGCTGCTGTGGTTGTCGGTGAAGACGAATTCGAAGTCGTATTCGGCGCTGAGGGGATCGATCACCTGGCAGACTGCCGGGTAGAAGATCGGTATGGTCTCTTCCTCGTTGTAGACCGGGACGACGATGGAGATGAGTGGCTTGCCCGTTGTCATGTGAAACTTAGCCTCCGGTCGAGAGCAGGGTTTGCTGCTGCAGGAAGTAGCTGCGAAGCTGGGGAGCGCAATCGCCGATGCTCTCTTGAACGGACCGCAGGCGCAGTGTAGGCCGCGACCCCGCCAGTTTATGGGTGAGGAGGCCCGCCGAGAGGGGGCGAGCCGCACGCTGTCCCAACTCTGACGTAGGGATCGCCTGCAGCAGCCGCGTATCCAGGCCGAGATGTCGGGTTACCGCCTGCGCGAACCGGAGACGGGAGAGGAGCTCCGGGCCACAGACGTGGAAGATTCCATGAGCGCCTGTCGAGACCAGCGCGACAGCAGTGCGCACGAGATCCTGGTTGTAGGTGGGCGTGGAGATCTGATCTTCCGGGACCTTGATCACGCGTCTTGCTGCGATGGCGGACATGAGGCTGTAGAGATAATTTTTCTGCCGGTCGTCAGGACCGTAGACGACCGTGGTGCGGAGAATAAGGGCGTCCGGATCAGCATCGAGGACGCCCTTCTCGCCGGCGAGTTTGCTGTGGCCATAGACGTTGATAGGGTTTGGCTGGTCGCCTTCGCTGTATGGCCCGGAGCGTCCGTCGAAGATGTACTCGGTAGAGAAGTAAACGAAGGGGATGCCACGCGTGCGGGTGTAGGAAGCCAGGACGGACGGACCACGGGCGTTGGTTCTGTGCGCGAGCTCTGCCTGATCCTCACAGGCTTCGACGTTTGTCATTCCGGCGATGCAGTAGATGGCTTCGAGGGGATGCGCGTCCAGAAGGGCAGCGGCTTGAGACTGCGCGTCCAAAAGAGCAAGATCGAGCGGGAGCCAGCCTGCCGCGGGAGGGTATCTGGCGGTGGGAAGGGCGCGTCCCCGCCCCAGGAGATGGAGCATCTGCGTGCCGACCTGGCCCGTAGCGCCGACCAGGAGCGATCGCGGCGAGGTCAAGAAGGATGGCTCCCCGAGCGCGCCGGCCTGGCAGGGGCTGCGTAGCGGAAAGGGCTTTCGAACTGATCCAGGGCGGGAAAACTGCTGTCTCTCTCGGAGAGGATGGGGTCATTGACCGGCCATGGAGCGCCAAAGGAGTTCCAAAGGATTCCCTGATCATGAGCGGAGCTATGCTCCGTGGTCACGTGGTAGACGACGACGGAAGGGGCCTCGCGGACGTAGAAGCCGTGAGCGATGCCGCGGGGGAGATAGATGGCGTTATGGAACCGTTCGGAGAGCTCGTAGACCTCGTGCTGGCCGTAGGATGGGGATCCGACGCGGAGGTCGAGAGCCATGTCGCAGATAGATCCGGAGGTGCAGTAGATGAGCTTGGCGTGATCGCTGGGGGGGACCTGGAAGTGCATGCCTCGAAGGACGTTTTCATGGGAGGTGGTGTAGAAGACCTCGGCGAAATCGGCGTCAAGTCCGTGTTCCTTGAAAGCCGACCTCTGAATCGCTTTGACAAAGAATCCACGATTATCGTGGAAGGCGGGAAATTGGACCACGTAGCAGCCAGCCAGCTTGGTTGCGGCAAACTGTACGTTGCGGATCGGGGTTGGGTGGGATTGGAGTCTGGGGTTCGGGCTCAAGGGAATGGTCTCTGGTTCTCGAGGAGGAGAGCTTCGATCTTCTACTGAGGTCAAGAGCTCTAGTATACGTTTGGCGCTCCGGCTCGCTTGCTGGGCAGTGGCGCGGAGCAAGGTCGGCGAGCGATGACGGGCTAGGTCTGCACGCTTTGGACGATACCCTTGGCGCGAAGACCGGCTTCCGCTTTGCTGAAATAATCATCGACTGGGCCCTGGGTCCTGATCCAGTCGATGTAGCGGCCGATTCCCTGCTCGATGGTGACCGAGGGCTCGTACCCGATGGTGCGGATGCGACTGATATCGGAGATGAGGGAGCGGATCTCACCGGGGCGGAACTCGCCACGGGCGAGGGGGGCGATGTCGATTCCGAGTTTGCCGGCGATGATCTTCGCGAGGTCGCGGACACTCGTGGCTCGACCGCTGCCGACATTTACGGGGAGGCCGTCGAGCTTGTCCGAGGTGGCTACAAGCAGATTGGCTCGGGCTATGTCTTCGACGAAGCACAGATCGCGAGTCTGGCCGCCGTCTTCATACATGACAGGCTGCTGATGATTGAGCAGGCGCGTGCAGAAGATGGCGATGACCCCGGTGTACGGGTTGAAGAGCGACTGGCGCGGACCGTAGGTGCAGGAGTAGCGGAGTGCGACGGTGGGGGTGCCGGTCTGCTTGCCCCAGAGCAGGACGAGCCGCTCCTGATCGACCTTGGTGAGGGCGTAGACGGTCTCTCCTCCGCCTGGGGTGGACTCAGGGGTGGGGATGGAGGATGTGGGCTTGCCGCACAGGGGGCAGTGGACGGCGAAGTCGCCGGCGCGCAGTTGCTCTGCCGGGCGGAGCAGAGGGACGACGGCACCGTGCTCCCGACAGTGTGCCGCGCCCTCGCTGTAGACGGCCTGCGATGAGGCGACGACCACCTTTTTCACCGGGAGCTGGTGATCGCGGATGATTTCGAGCATCTGCGCGGTGCCGAAGCTGTTGACCAGGACATACTTGGCCATCTCGGGCATGTACCCGCCGTAGGCTGCTTCGTGGAAGACCACGTCGATGTCCTCGAGGGCCGAGTGCATCGTCTCGTAATCCTGCACAAACCCCTGGCGGAACTCGGCTTTGGGATTGACCCACTCGGGCTTGCCATTCCTGTGAGTCTGCGGCTCCAGATTGTCGAGAATGCGGACCGTCCAGCCTTCGCGGAGGAGGAGGTCAACGATGTGAGACCCGATGAGGCCGGCGCCTCCGGTGACGAGGGCGCGCTTCTGGTGGGGCATTCTGTCTCCTGTACAGGGACGATGTTAGCGGATGCCGGGCTGCGATGGGGCCCTGATCGTTCTGCTGTCACCGGAAGCGCAAACGTGGATGGACACGGCGTTCGCGTGCCGTCGAAGATCAACGGCGGACGGCTCGCTTCACCAGGGCGTACTGCTGCAGGATGAAAGCGTCGGTCATACCGGCGATATAGTCGGCGACGACGCGCGCGAGACCTTCGGAAGCGATCTCATCGATGTAGCCCTGCGGCAGCTCTCCAGGAAGATCTATCCAGAAGTCGAAGAGCGCTTTGACGACCTCCTCCGCCTTGTCATGCTCGATGGTGAGCTCTGGACAGCTGTAAAGGGTGTCGTGAAGATAATGCTTCTCCCCAAGCCGCTCCCCTTCCGCCTTGGGGGAAAAGAGGGCCAGCCGGGAGGGGTGGCGGCGAATATCGTTCAGTGTTTTGGCGCCGATAGATCGCGCGTTGGCAAGCGTGGTGTGGACGAGGTCATCGGTGAGAATGTTCTGCATGAGCTGAAGGGCTTCGTTGAAGAGGTACTTCGCTTCCACACCTGGATGCTGCAGATGGACGGCCGTGTAGGAGTCCGCGAGGATGGAGACATGGTCGCGGATGTGGCCGATATCGAGCAAGCCGGACTCGACTCCATCATCCAGGTCAGCGGTGAGGTAGGCGATTTCGTCGGCCAGGTCGATGATCTGGGCTTCCAGGGGCGGCCGCTGATCGAGAAGATACGAAGCGAGCTCCGGGTGTAGACCGGCGTTGTAATCGCGCGAGTGCTTGATGATGCCTTCGCGGACGCCCAGGGTTAGATTCAGGCCGCGGTGTGCGGCGTAGCGCTGCTCGAAGTGCTCGCAGATGCGGAGAGCGTGGAGATTGTGATCGAAGCGTAGACCGTGGCGCTGGAGGCAGTCGTCGAGGGCGCGCTCCCCTGCGTGGCCGAAGGGAGGGTGGCCGATGTCGTGCACCAGAGCAAGGGCTTCTGCAAGATCCTCGTTGAGCCCAAGCCGCGCGGCGACATCGCGGGCGATCTGCGCGACCTCCATGGTGTGGGTGAGACGGGAGCGGAAATGGTCCGAGGAGCGGCTGGTGAAGACCTGGGTTTTACCCGCGAGGCGGCGAAAGGCGCGCGACTGCACAATGCGTTCGCGATCCCGTTGAAAGGCCGTCCGTGCGGGGCGAGGCGGCGCGGGATAGACGCGGGTTAGAAGGGCATCACCCGTGCTGGCAATGACCGCGCAGGTCCGGAGATCGAGAGGCATGCAGTTGAGTGTAGCGAAGAGGCGAGTTTGAGCAGCATCCCCGAAGACGGTGAGCTGATCTACTTGGCTGCTTTTGCGGGGCCCGGAGCGGCCTTTGCGAGCTTGACCCGGGCGTTCTGCAATTTGTGCTGCACCTTGGCGACGTCCTCGGGATCGGCATCGGCGGGAAGGGAGTGCGAGTACTCGGTCATGGAGCGCTCCCACTGCTCGACGGCGAGCTTGAGCTTTCCAGTTTTTTCATAGACCTCGCCGAGATGGTCATGGACGGTGGGATCGGAGCTCGAGCGCTCGATTGCCTGGCGCAGGTACTGTTCGGCCTGCGGGTACTGGCCCGATTTGTAATAAGCCCAACCGAGCGAATCGAGGAACGCATAGTTCTGAGGATCGAGATCGACGGCCTTCCGGATCAGGCTGGTTGCTTCCGGAAGGTGAACGCCGCGATCCGCGAGCATGTAACCGAGATAGTTCAGGACGGTAGGGTTCTGCGGATCGGTCGCCAGGACCTTACGGAAGCTGGCCTCGGCCTGATCGTAGATCTTCTGCCGGTCGTACATGGTGCCGCGGACAAAGTCGATATTGAGACGCTCTTCCGGCTTGGTGGCGAGCGCCTCTGCCTTATCGAGGTTTCCAGCCGCATCCGCGAACCGCTTGAGGCGGATGTCGATTTGCGCGAGCGCGAGGTAGGTGTCGCGATCGTCAGCACTTTTGGTCAACTGGGCGTTAGCGAGAGCGATGCCCTCATCCACTTTGCCGATATCGGCGAGTTGTCCGGCGTACATCAGCTGAACGCCGCGATCTTTCGGGAGCGCCTTTGCCGCATCGGCGGCTACGACGGTGGCCTCCTTCTGCTGATGCGCCTCGCGGAGAGCGTCAATCTCTCCCTGGTAGCCACGCAGAGCGAAGTCCCCGCCAAGCTCCGTCATCTGCTTGTAGTAGGTGACAGCCTCCGCTGTCTTGTTCTGCTCGCGATTGATAGCGCCGAGTCTATCGAGAAAGAGGTAGCGGTTCGATTTTTCAGGATCGGTGTACTTGCCATCCGGGTGATTGGAGGAGGCAAGAAGCTGTTTGAGCACGGTGAGGGCGTCGTTATAGCGGCCGAGCGAATCGTAGATGAGCGCTTCGTTGTAGCTGAGCTCGGTGGAGTCCTGAACGAGGGCCTTGGCTTTATTGAGAGTGTCGAGGGCCTGTTGATAGTGGCCTTGCCGCCGCTCGATTTCCGAGAGGCGTATCTGCGACTGCGCATCCTGCGGTTCGGCGGCGACGATCTGCTCAAATATTTTGTGAGCTTCGTCGATCTGTCCGTCAGCGAGCAGGGCGTTCGCCAGGCCGCGTTGTGTGTCTATGGTGTTTTCGGGTTGAAGATCAAGGGCGGCACGATAGGCCTTAATTGCATCCTTTGAGCGTTTGAGCTGATCGTAACTGGCGCCAAGGGCGAAATCGGTGCGGGCCGTGCGATCGTCTTCAGGGACCGCGGCCAGGGTCTCCGCGGCCCGGCGGTAGTCGCCCCGTTCGCTATAGAGGCGAGCCATGTTGAGGACGACCTCTTCCGATCCGGAATCGATCTTTTGTGCCGCCTTGAACTGCGCCTCAGCCTTTACGGAGTCGTGATTGAGACCGTAGAGTTGGCCGAGCAGAAGGTGAGTTTCGACGTCGTTTGGCTTTAACTGCGCGAGCTTTTCATACTCCCCGATCGCGAGTTGGAGCATATCCCCGGACTGCTGAGTCTGCATGTCGCCGAGAGAGCGGAGGTACACTTTGCCGAGCAGCGTATGAGCCTGGACGTCGGTCGGGTTCTTGTTGACCTGATCCTGAGCGGCGGTGACGGCCTCCCGAATGCGGCCGAGCTTGAAGTACAGGTCGGCAAGGCCGTTCTGGAGCAGTGCTGATTTCGAATCGGCATTGAGGGCTAGCTTGTACTGCTCGATGGCCTGGCTGGCGTAGTCGGACCGGCCGGCACTGGTCGCCATATCTTCATAGAGATGGGCGAGGCCATAATGGTAATACGCGGCGGCGCGATTAGGTTGGGCCGCCGCAGCAACGACCGGTGAACTCTTCCCGTTCGCCTGGGCAAAGGCATGAACGCAGAGCAAGAGGGCCGCCGAGGTGAGCAGGCGGGGAAGGCTGACGTGGCAGGCGCGAGAGAACAGGGTCATGTCACTCCTAGTAGAAAGGCAGAGATGCAGCAATGTCTGTGGTTTAGACGGCTGCGCCTTGAGCTTGGATGCAGGCTTAGCGTCTCCGAAGGGACGGCTTGGCCGAGATTATAACGTGGGGAGATGTCACCAATGTATCTGTATCGCGCCATCTCGGAGAAGACTGGAGCGGTTATGAGCAATTGGGCGGACGGAGATTCAGTGGACCATGACCTGCTCCAAGCGGGGTTGCGGAGAGCATCGCTTGAACAACGTAGCTTTTGGCCGCTTGGGCTGCCTGAAGCGGTTGGTCCCCTAAGACCAGCCGGCTGAGGAGGGCAGAGGAAAAAGCACACCCGGTGCCGTGGGTTGAGGCGGTTTGGATACGCTTGCCAGGGAGGATCTGAGACGCCGAACCGGGTTCAAAGAGAACGTCATTGGGAGGATCTAAGTGGCCACCTGTCAGTACTACGGTAAGTTTTGGAGCGAGCTCCTGGAGTTGTGCGCCGGCGGTGTCGAGGCCGGTGTCGAGGTCGAACTGCGGTCCCAGCAGGGGGCCGAGTTCGTCGACGTTGGGGGTGATCCAGTCTACTTGTGGAAGCAGCTCATAGCGCATGGTGCGGATCGCGTTTGGTTCCAGTAAGTCCTTTCGTGAGCTGGACTTGAGGACAGGGTCTAACACGACGAGTACGGGTGTTTGCTGGCGGATGCGGGTGAGAAAGGCGACGACGGCGGAGACGATATCGGCGGTGGCGAGCATGCCGATTTTGATCCCGACAGGAGGGAGATCGCTGTACAGGCAGTCGAGGGTCGAGGTTAGGGTATGTGAAGCAACTGGATGAGTTTCTATGACTCCGAGAGTGTTTTGCACGGTCAGCGCGGTGATGCAGGAGGTGCCGAAGAGGCCGTGGGCAGCGAAGACCATGAGGTCTGCGGTGACGCCCGCACCGGAGGAAGGATCGAAGCCGGCGATGGTAAGAACTGTTTTCATTTCAGTCAGTTGGATATAGGTCGTGGATGGGGTGTGCTGAGTATATGCTGCAACTAGCTTAGGAGGATTGGTTTAGAGACTTTGGAATACCTTTCACCGGAGATCCGGCGCGGCGTTTCACGGGGTGGCTGTGGTGATTCAAAGGTCGTGAGTGGTGGCACACCGGTAATGATACTGGGACGGGCTACCATGGCGCTGGTGAGGAAGGACGAGCGATGAGGCTGGAGGGGGATGCGAAGGAGAAGTTGATTGTAGCGCTTGACTTTCCTTCCGGGCGCGAGGCTCTGGAGCTGGTCGACCGGCTGGAAGGGTCGTGCCGGTGGTTCAAGGTGGGGATGGAGCTTTTCTACAGTCGCGACCACAGCCCCAACCACGACGGCGGGGCCGAGGGCCGTGGGGTGGTCGAGAGACTGCGCGAACGGGGCTTCGAAGTGTTTCTCGATCTGAAGCTGCATGATATTCCGAATACGGTTGCCGGGGCAGTGCGATCGCTCGAACGGCTGGGGGCTTCCCTGCTGACGGTTCATGCGGGTGGCGGTGCGGCGATGATGGGGGCAGCGCGGGATGCAGTCCGGTCCAGCACGATGCAGCTGCTGGCGGTGACGGTGTTGACGAGTATGGACGCGGAGCAGCTTGCGGCGGTGGGAGTTTCGGACGGCGGATCGACGGATGGGATGGAGAGGCAGGTGCTGCGTCTGGGGCGGCTGGCGTGGGAGGCTGGGATGGACGGGATGGTCTGCTCGGCGGAGGAGGTGAGTGCGATGCGGGCGGCGCTGGGGGAGCGGGCTCTGCTGGTGGCGCCGGGCATACGTCCGGTGGGGGCGGATGCTGGAGACCAGCGGCGAGTGGCTGGACCGGGGGACGCGCTGCGCCGGGGGGCTTCGATGCTGGTGGTGGGGCGGCCGATCACGCGGGCGGCTGATCCGGCGGTGGCGGCGCAGGCGATCCTGGCGGAGATGGAGGGGGCTCTGGGGCGGGGCGGGAGCTGAGTTGGCCGGAAGCAGGTGCAGGTTGTCTTGACTCTTGCTTCCGAGATGCCGACTTCCCGGTACTGACCCGCAACCCTCATGGGGCATGGAGGATTGTGGGCTGAATGTCCTTGGGATGATGGAAGCCGTCATGCAGACGGTCAGGTGCGGCAGAGGCTGCGCCAATGCGCTCGCGCTGAGCGATGCGAGAAGCAGGGGCTTTTTCATGGCCGGAAGTGTACTCGCAGCCGTCGTCCGCATGTCGGAGCTGGGCCCACATCTGGTGGATCCCCCGCCAGATGTGGGGCACCCGGCACCCGGTGGAATTACAGCTTCAACGTCACCACGGCATTATCGACCACGTTAGCCCACTTAGCATCCTCGTTGCCGTAGGCGTCGTGCCAGCGCCACCACTTGTAGCGTGGCGTCTGCGGAAAGCCCTCCGGTGAGTCTTCCCAATCCTCCTGCCGCCCCAGTGGCGTGACGTCCAGGTAGTTCCACACGCTGCCCATGGCTTCATCGCCGCGGTTGTTGATGAAGTACGTGCGGAAGATCTTGTCGTTTTCGTCGCGGAAGAAGACGTTGTGCCCATGCCACTCATCGACGCCGAAGTCCTTATCGAAGTCGTCGGTGATGGTATACCAAGGGATTTTGTCCCAGCCCATGTGCTGTTTCAGATGGGCAATGTTTTCCTGCGATCCGCGCGAGGCGTAGGCCAGCGTAGTATCCCGCGCGTGTAGGTGTGAGAGGTGCGAGACCTGGTCTGTGCCAAGCGAGCAACCCACGCATGCGTGGTCGGGCCAGCCGTAGACGCCCGGATCGTAGAAGGCGCGATAGAGCACGAGCTGCCGCCGGCCTTCGAAGAGATCGAGCAGCGGGACCTTCCCCTGCGGACCTTCGAAGACGTACTCTTTCTCGACCGCGAGCCACGGCATCCGTCGGCGCGCCGCCGCTAGCGCGTCGCGCGAGCGGGTATGCTCCTTCTCTTTGACCAGCATCTCCTGCCACGCCTTCTGCCATTCCTCCGCCGACACTACTGGAGGCTTCTTCATCTTTGCGATCTGCTCATTGCTCGTCATTGCTTCCTCCCTGTTCGCGCTCGCGCGCTTTCCTGTTCCAGACCTTCGCGACGGCGAGCGCGGAAACGCCGCCCGTCGAGACAACACCCGCCGCAATCCATACCGCTGTCACCATGCAGAAGGGACACATGGCTATCTGCCTGCCCGCTCCGCGGCTGCTGCGCGGATACGTCCGATCAACTGGTTCCAGCCTCCGTCCACGGCGCGCTCCTGCTCACCCACCCAGCCCATCGCGCGGTGCACGAAGCGCATGCGCGTTACGCCGTTTTCTTCTGTGAGGCGATAGTGGAGGCTCGAAACGGCGGGGTTCGACATAAAGAGCGGCCCCGAAATTTCGAGTAGCGATGGTGCCTTGATGGCCTGCACCGTACCCCAGAAGTGGCCGGTGTTGTTGCCCAGGTCGCGATACCACCGCCCGCCAGGCCACGCTTCAAGCACCATCGGCATCGGCTTTTCGGGCGTGGAGTTCAACGGTCCCATCTGTTCGAGGATTGTCTCGAAGACGATCTCGATGGGGGCCGCGATGTCCTCTTGCTTGATGATCTCGAAGGCCTGCAGTACGTCTTCCTTTACAGTGGCTGCCATTATTCCTCCTTCTTTTGGTTTGAGTAATTGTCCAGGCGAATCATTCGTTCCAGCGCCTTGCGCTCGGCGCGCTGCTTAATTTGGTCGACCTGGTGTGTCCAGTAGCGTTCGAAGACCTTCACCCAGTCGCGCACCGGCTTCAGACCCTCAGCGTTAAGGCGGTACATGCGATGCTGTCCGCGCTTGACCACCGTCACCACGCCGGCCTTGCGCAGTGCACCCAGGTGCTTGGAGACGGCAGGCTGGGCCATCTTCATGCGAAGGACGATCTCGTTGACGGCGTACTCCTGGCCGTCAGACAGCACGATGATGACCTCGCGCCGCCGTGGTTCGGCAATGGCGCTGAAGACGTCCGTCGGGTGTGCTTTTCGCGTCATGGACTAAATATATTCCTAGTTAGGAATATGTCAAGGCGCGGTATGAGAAAAGTAAGTGCCGGGATCTGCTCAGGCGGGTACTGGCGCATTCGCTTCGATCAGCTCAGATTGGCCGTACAACGGGGAGGACTTCACTGACTATTACGACAGGGTCTATCCGGAACTATCACTGACGCCGAGAGAGTGGGCGATAATCCATAGCAATCTGGCGCCGTATGCGCGCGACCGAACTTCAAGAAGTTTGACGGAGGACCCTCACAGCATCGTTAGCTTCGTGTCCAAGTCGATACGACGGTACCGGTGAATGTGCGGTTCAATCAGTCCTCATAAACGCTCTTGTGTTGACTGACTGACGCAAGTTGTGGGTGTTGCAACCTCGATACAGCGTTCTGAAAGGCCGTCGAAGGACAAGCTTTGAAACAGGGTAAGATCGGGCGCTGGTGCGCGAAGCTGAATGGTTTGGGCGTCGGAGATGGACGGGATCCGAGGGCTCCCATGTTGCTGAGACGCGGGGCCAGGGATTGAGCGGAGCATGGGCCGCGAAGGAACTGCGTGGATGGCAGCCCGCCTGACCTACTGATCTTCTGATTCGCCGTAACAGCAAGCAAAGAAAAAACCTTGAAACGAGCTATCACCCGAAGAGGCGTCCTGGCAGTCGTGCGACCATCTTCTGGTCGCGCCGATCCATGAGAAGGGAGCGATGACACGGCCCGTTTATCTGGCATGAGAGCGGGCTTTTCATGCGCTTGGATTGCGTGTGGAACGACCGGCTGCGAACGCTCACGCTTACGTCCGGCCGACAGGTCACATGGCCCTGCCGCCCGCGGTGCAGGTCGAGGTTGTCGGTATGGCGTCTACCAGGCGCGTCCCGCTGACCGGCAGAGTTACAAAACTCACCGGGTGACGGATATTGATGACAACGGCTGATTTCCGCGCCGCCCAGATGAATCTGGCGACTAGCGTGCAGCGTACCCTCAAGAGATGGCACGAGCCAAGATCCAAGACGTGGCCCGCCTCGCCGGCGTCTCGCTCAGCACGGTTTCCGCGGTCCTCAACAATAAGAACGTGGTCAGGGAGGCTACTCGCCTGCGGGTGCTCGATGCGATCGAACGCCTGCACTACCGACCGGATCACTACGCCAGAAACCTCGCCCGGCGAAGCCTGCGTGTCATCGGCGTCATCGTTTCGAACCTGCAGAACCCGTTCTTCGCCGAGACGGCGCAGGTGATCGAAGATGAGGCAGAACGCCTTGGATATGCGGTCTCGCTCGCGGTGACGAACTTCTCCCCGCAACGCCTTCGCGCAGCCGTCCAGCAGATGCTTGGCGCGAGGATTTCGGGCCTGGCCATCATGACCTCCGAACGCGATGAGATGGCCTTCGACATGGCCGCCCAGAGCGGCGTGCGCTGCGTCTACCTTGACGTCGGCAAGCCCGGCCCCGCCTCGACCAACATTCGCGTCGATCTGCGCGGCGGCATGATGGCCGCGGTGAAACACCTCATCGATATTGGCCACCGCGACCTTCTCTTTGTGAGGAACGCCCCGATCCAAAGCGGCCCGCTTCTGCTCTCACACCGATATCGCGACCAGGGCTTTGCGGCCGCGGTTAAGGCGTGCGGCATCCCGAACCTGCAGACGCACATCATCGACGTTCCCGGTTTGGGAGCGCCTGCTGGAGAGGAGGCGATCTCGCGCGCGCTCGGGCGGTTTCCCTTTACGGCTGTGATCGCGGTGTCGGATATCGTTGCGCTGGGTGTGTATCTTGGCCTGCAGCAACGCGGCGTGCGCATACCTCAAGAGGTTTCGGTGGTGGGCTTCGATAACACGAACTTCAGCCGCTTTCTGAACCCGCCCCTGACCACGGTGGATATCCCGCGCGACAAGCTGAGCCGGCTGGTGATCGAGGCTCTCACGTTGCCGATATCCAGCCGTGTTCCTCGGTCGGTGAAGCTTGGCACCCATCTGGTTGTGCGCGCCTCGACGGCCCCGCCAGCCCGGAGATCCTAGACGTCGTATCGCGCAGCCGACCGGCTATCGCTTCGCACGGCTGCAACCGGGAAAGCCACGTCACTTAAGCATGTAAGCGGTCCTATGGGATTGGACTTTGTACTGGAAGGCGCCCAGATCGGCGCTTGACAGCAGCAAGGCTTATAGCAGAGACTCGACTCGCTCATCAAAACGTTTCGATTTACAACGGCGTCTCAAGGATCTGCTCATGAAGATATGGAGAACCACCCCTTTTCGGACCGTTCGCTCCGGCGATCCGTCGCTGTCGATCGGACGACGATCCCGGAGCCTTCTCCTGCCTCTGCTCCTCCTGCTCGTGCACCTGGGTTTGCCGGGCCGGGCTCACGGCCAGTTCAGCAGCAGCGCCCAGGGAACCGTGACCGATACCAGCGGCGCCGTCATCGGTTCGGCAACCGTGACCCTCAAGAGCGAGGCCCAGGGTGACAGCCGCAGCGTGCAGACCGACCGGTCCGGCGTCTATCGCTTCCTCAGCATCGCTCCCGGCCGGTATCAGATCAGCGCGGCCGCGCCCGGCTTTCGCGCGAACGTCACACCAGTCGTGTTGACCACCAATGAAACGCGTGACATCGCGATCACACTGACAACGGGCAACGTCTCCGAGTCCGTCACGGTCACCAGCGAGGCGCCGCTGCTGAACGTCGCCGAGACGCGCAACCAGCTGACGCTCGACCAGAAGGCCTTTGACAATCTGCCGCTGCCCGGACGCAACTTCATTACCCTGATCGCTCTGGCGCCGGGTGTGAGCGGTATTGGCACAACCACGGATAACTTCAACACCGAAGCCGCCAACGATGTGAGCGCCAACGGACGCGGCGCCAACGGCAACCTCTACGTGATCGACGGCCTGGATATCACCAGCAGCATTCGTCCCGGGGTGACCAATCTCACGCCGAACCCGGATTCGGTCGCCGAGGTCTCGATTCAGACCAACACCTTTAGCGTCGACTATGGCCGGGCCAGCTCCATCCAGACCACCGTTACAACGCGGGCCGGCACCGACCGGTTCCACGGATTCGCCAGCGACTACTTCACCTATCAGGGACTTCTGCGCGCCCGCACCCACTTCGATCCGCAGAAGATCGCTCCTTACCACAGCAACAACATCTCGGCGGGCATCGGTGGTCCGATCGTTCCGAACCATCAGGCGTACTTCTTCTTTGCGATCGAGCCCCTGCGTTCGCTGGTCTCGAATAATGGATCGAACATCACCTTCGAAGATCCCGCATTCGTCCAGTTTGCGAAGACGGCTTTTCCCAACAGCGTCGGCACGAAGGTTCTCGCAAACTACGGCGTTCAGAACGTTGCCGGCGCGAAGGTGTCGCAGACGGCCGGATCCGCCGGCAGTCCGTTCCAGAACACCTGTGGCACGGCCGCGGCCAGCTTCCTTCCCTGCTCCACGCCGACCCTCGACCAGGGCACCTTCAGCGGATCCTCGTTTCGCAATGCCGTGCAGTACAACGTGCGTCTGGACAAAGGATTCGCGCACGACCGTCTTTACGGAACCGTTTACCGGCAGCATCTCGACACGGGCGGCCCCAATGTGCGGCCCTCCTTCACCACCAACAACACCTCGCAGAGCCAGGCGTACCAGGTCAATGAGACGCACACCTTCTCCGCCAACACCCTGAACGAGGCCAGCGCGGCGTATCTACGCGTCGAGGGCGTGAACAGCAACACTGGCGACTTCACCGTTCCCGTCATCAACGTCACCGGCATCAGCGGCTTCGGTGTCGGCTTCGCCCAGGGCGACTTCATCCAGACGAACTATCACTGGCGTGATGTCTTCACCCATATCGTCGGCAATCACAGCCTTCGCTTCGGCGTCGATGGCGTCTACTACACCGGCAGCGCGCTGTTCGCCACGGTTCATACGCAGCCGAACTTCAACTTCAACAACATCCTCGACCTAGTGACCGATCATCCACGGAGTGAGGGCTCGCTCTCCTACGATCCGATCTCCGGCAAACCTTCGCCCGGCAGCTACGGATACGCGCAGCAGGTCAATGGAGCGTTCGCCGAGGACACTTGGAAGGTCGGTAAGAAGCTCACCGTGAACTACGGCATCCGTTTCGACGACTTCGGCAACTCCCACGGTGCGCTTGGTCTCAAGTTCGCCAACTTCTTTCCGGGTGACGGCGCCACGTTCAACGACAGAGTGGCAAGTGGCGCGTTCAAGGTGGTCTCGAATGCCTTTGAGCACCGCATTATCGGGATTAGCCCGCGCGCCGGCTTTGCCTTTGTTCCGTATGGCAATGGCAAAACCGTCCTGCACGGCGGTTTCGGCATTTTTCACGACAGTCCAACGCTCGGGCAGACCGGCGACGTCTTCAATGGCAATCCGCCAAACTATGTCGTTCCCACGTTTTTCAACGACGGCTCTACCGCGGCTCCTATTTTTGCCCTCGGCACCAGCAAGTCCAAGCCCGAGGGCTTTCCGTATCCGGCCTTCGTCGGCAAACCTCTCAACTCGCAAGGCGGAATCGCGGGCGCGCAGATCAACGCGGGCGGTATCGATCGCAACCTCAAGGTCATGAGCACCTACAACTACGTCCTCACGGTTGAGCAACAGTTCACCAATCGTCTCGTTGGCTCGGTAGGCTATGTCGGCTCACGCTCTAAGGACCTCGTCACGGGCGGCGGCAACGTCAACAACACGATTTACGGCACGGACGTAAATCGGTTTGACGGTGACCTCTTTCAGCAGGCCGGCCGACCCGACCCGGCCAACCCCGGAAAGTATCTTTATCGCACCGCGCCCAAGCGCCTCAATTCCAGCTTCGGCGCGATCACCTATGGCCAGAGTCTTGCCCATTCGAACTACAACGCCCTGGTCACCGGTCTGCGCGGCCGCTTGACCGAACGCGGCTTCCTCACCGCCTCCTACACCTTCAGCCGGTCCATGGACAACTGGCAGATCTATCCAACAACCGACATTGCCCGCTATTACAGCCGCTCCAACTGGGATGTCCCAAACCGGTTCTCGCTTGGCTACAGCTATGACTTCCCCACGCTCGGCAGCTCCGGTTTTGTGCAGCGGGTGACGGGTGGATTCACCCTCGCGGGCACGTCGATCCTGCAACAGGGCGGGCGCTACAGCGTGTCCACAGGCGCTTCTTTCCAGCCCGATCCAACCAGCCCTACCGTGAAACTTCTTCCCTCCAGCGGAGACTTCAATGGAGACGGCTATAACTTCGACTACCCCAACGTTGTAAACGCGAATCAGAAGTTCAGCCGTTCGCAGTATCTCACTGGCGTCTTTCCAACCTGCGGAGGCAGCGCGTTCGGTTCCTTGGGTTCCCCATGTGGCCAGTTCTCCATTCCGGCCGCTGGTACCGAGGGCAACGAAGTTCCGAACGGGTTCCGTAACCCGGGCTTTGCCAATTGGGATGTCAATCTGAAGAAGGCTACCAAGATCACCGAGCGTGTCGACCTCGAGTTGAGACTCGATGTCTTCAACGTTTTCAATCGCGTCAACCTGCAAGGTGTCGACGGCAACGCAGCCGATGGCAACTTCGGCAGGTCAACCCAGCAATATAACGCGCGCAACGCCGATATCGGGGCACGCGTCAACTTCTGACCGTCGCCTGCGGCCTTGGTTAGAGACTTGGCTCGATCGCAACAGGAGAGCGCCGCCCCTCCTCTCTTGGCACACGGGTGATTGTTTGAGGACCTCATCACCCGGCGAATTCGTTACCCTCAAATGATGATCTGCCGCGTTCGCCTCGCCCCGGTTCTGCCCCCGCGCATGGTGGCCCCGGCCTGGTTCGTATCCGCTCTTATGCTCGCTCCGCAGCTCTATTCTCAGGCAAGCTCGGATCTCACTAAGATCACCGCGGAGCTCCGGCAGCATCATCCCGCAGACGCCTTGAGAGACGCGGACGCTGCGCTCAAGCTGCATCCGGGCGATCCACGGCTTCACACCCTCAAAGGTCTTGCCGCAAAGGATCTCGACGAGCTTCCGGCGGCGCTCGCGGCATTTGAGGCAGCGCTTCGCCTCAAGCCCGACTACATCCCCGCGCTAGAAGGCGCTGCGGAGGTCGCATACCGCAATGATCCGGCCATGGCCACTCCTTATCTCGACCGGCTCCTGCTTCAGCTTCCGGCAGACCCTACCGCCAACGGCATGGCCGCAATGCTCAGCTATCGCCGAAACGACTGGACCTCCGCCGCGGAGCACTTCGCCAAGGGCGGTGAGGCCGTTTTGAATCAGCAACTCACGCTCGCAGCCTACGCCGACACGCTAGTTCGGCTGGGCCGCGAGGCCGAAGCAGCACCGCTTTTTCGCAAGCTCGTCGAGCAGTGGCCCGACGACCGGCAGGCCCGCTATAACCTCGCCGTGCTCGAGTTCCGCCGCAACGAGAACGGCGCTGTCATCCAGATTCTGCAACCGCTGATCGAGGCCCACAACGCCCAGGCGCTCTCGCTCGGAGCAGCGGCCTACGAGGCCACCGGGGACACGCCGAACGCCGTCGCTGCCCTGCGCGAGGCTATTCAGCAAAACCCGAAGGACCCGCAGAACTACCTCGATTTTGCCGCAATCAGCTTCGATCACAGCTCGTTCGACGCAGGCATTGCCATGCTCGATGCCGGGCTGACGCAGCTGCCAAACGCTGCTCCGCTCTTGATTGCGCGCGGCATTCTTTACATGCAGACCTCGCAGGTGGAACGCGCCGAGCGTGACTTCGAAACGGCGAACCGGCTCGACCCGTCACAGTCCTTCGGTCTCGAGGCCCAGGGGCTTACCGACCTGCAGCGCCATGATCTTCCCGGGGCTCTGGCCAAGGTGCGCGCGAGCCTGAAAGCCGACCCGCGGAGCGCTTATCTGCACTACCTTGCCGCACAGATCCTCAAGGAACAGGGGGCGCCGCCCCGAAGCTCCGGGGCCGAGGCAGCCATCGCCTATGCCAAGCGATCGCTTGAACTTGACCCCAACTTGACCGCCGCCCGCAATCTGCTGAGCGGCCTCCTGTTTGAGTCTGGAGACCTGGCGCAGGCAGAAGGGCAATGCCGCGCCGCCCTCCGCCATGATCCCTCCGATCAGGAGGCCCTCTATCGCCTCATCCTGATCCTCCGTCGCAGGGGTGATCCGCAGCACGAGATCACGGCCCTCGTCGAGGACTTGAAGAAGCTGCGCGCCGAGGAGCACACCAGTCAGGTGAAGCTCGATCGCTACCGCCTCGTTGAGCAGAAACCGCCCCCATAACGCCTTCCCAGAAGCCCTAGGAAAGATGGGTATACAAGCTGTACGGCTCGTCGTGAATGGAGGGGAAAGGCCGGAAGCGCACATCACCGGCAGCGGACCGCACCATCCACTCCGCATCCGCGACTTGCTGCGCCCCCAGCAGGTCGCGCTCGTGCAGCGCCCCATCACCCCCGCCTACACGAAACAGCACCAGCGGCCCGCGCATCAGTGCGACGGTCCCCGGCGTCTCCGGATCGATCGCCTGCAGCCGGAGTTTCATAGGGAGAGAGAGCTCCACGCGATCGTCCTTGCCCCACATGCGATCGAGGCCGGCAAAGCTTCCGCCGTGCATCGGACCGCGATATGGCTCACCGTTTATCGTAATCCGCGCATCGTCGCCAGCCCACGCAGGAACGCGCAGCGCGAGCGCGAATCTTTGTTTGTGGTCACTCTTCACCCGTAGCTTCACCGTTCCGTCGACGGGGTAGTTTCCCATCTGGCTCACCGTTACCGCTCGTCCTCCGTCGGGCTGCCATCGGAGCGTCGATGGCACGTACAGATTCACCCACACGCCCTCCGGTCCTCGCAGGTAAGTGCTGATGCGATAATCCGCGGCCACCTGAGGCAGTGTGCCCGAGCAGCACGGCCACTTGTCCTTGGCAAAGACCTTTTTGCCGGTGAAGCTGTAGTCCGAGTAATAGAACGCTGATCCATCCGCGGCGAGAGGCTTGGACCCGAGCACGGTATTCAGCAGCACCGCCTCCATGCTGTCGCCGTAGCGCGCGTCGCGAGTCGCCCGCAGCAGATTGCGCGTCAGCTTGATGTGCCCATAGGCTCCACACGGAGTTTCGAAGCTGTTGTGGGTCTTCTCCAGACTCTTTGCCAGCTCTCCCCGCCCGGGTGTTACGAACGCCTCATCCGGCCCCCATCCACCGGTCGCATAGCTCTGCTCCTGAATGAAGCCAAAGCCAATCGTCGCGGCGCGCAGATACTTCTCGTCCCCCAGCGCGAGATAGGCCTGCGCCGCAGAGTTCAGCGCGTTCAGATGACTGAAGGCATGAAGGTTGGGCAACACGTTTTTACCCTGCGACAGCTCCGTCAAGAAACCATCGTTGTGCAGAAAACGCACGGCGAGATCCCGATAAAGGGGATCTCCGCTGCGCTGCCACGCAAGAAAGTAATTCTCGGGCAGCGTGTACGCCTCGTCGTAGGTGTAGGTCACGTCCTTGTGGGGCCGTGCGGCCTGCTCGGCACGCGAGAGCGCCTTCTCGGGAAGGTGCGGCAGTGCGGCCGTCGTCATCGCGCGCATCACCTCGAGCGCCTCCCCATTCTTCGCAAAGCTGTGCGCGTCGATAAACCCGCAGTTTAGCTTCTCGAGCGTATACGCCGGAAACCGGTTGTTCTCAAAGAAGGCGCCCGTCTTGTCCGGAACCGCCGCGTACCCACGCACCATTCGGCCCACTTTTGCACGGGTTGCCTCATCGCCTGTGATGGCGGTGTAGCGTGAAAGAGCCGACATCCATTGACCGAACGTATGACCCGGCGCATACGCGTAGGCGTCGTACCACCCGCCCAGATCCGCTCCCGGCGCAGCCATCCCGGCACGCACCCGGAATGGCTTCAGCAGATCATCGTCGCTCAATCCCATCAGCACGGCATGGGTCTCCTTTAACTGGGTCTCCTCGACGCCCGGAGCAAACGTTACATCTCCATAGCCAAACTCCCCAAGCGCACTCACACCGGCGTGCCCGGGTGCTTCGGCAAACAGACGATGCGCTCCGCCTGCATACGCGACGGCACCCGCCGCGATGGCAGCGGAGCGTAAGAAGCATCGTCGATCGATCTCGGTTGCAGCACCAGTCTTCGGCATCGGGTCTCCTCCAGGGAAACGCGTTTAGGTCGTCACCGTCGTCGTTTGTTCAAGCGTTCCGTTCGATCTCGTGCGACTCCTTCGACCCTCTGGATCATTCGCTCGGAGTCCATCCCATTTGATCCCGCCGCATAGAATGGAGTAGTTTGAAGGGCAACATTGACACGGGGGAATCAAAACGTTTCGACGATTGAGTGTAAACCACAATGAACGGAGCTGGCACCCAGCTTTGGACCACCGTCGGCCGGCTCTCCCATGACCTCTCGTACCGACGTGCCCGAAGAGGTAAGCCTTCCCGGAGCACGACACAACCGTAGCTGGAGATCCTCCCGATGAGCCCTTTCCGCACTCGCCGCAACTTTCTCGCTCCGCAGCCGCGACCGGCCTCGTCGCCACTCAGAAGCTCTCCGCATCGCCCAGCCTGCTCCCCTCGGTTTTGGAGAGCTCGGGCCCCGTGCCGATAGATCAGGACTGGAAGAGCCAGGGTGTGCTCCACCTCAGCAAGTCCCCTTATAGCAAACTGCGAAGCGTCCCCGTCAGCGCCGTCATGATCCGCTCGGGCTTCTGGTCACGGCGGCGGGTGACCAACGTCCAGTCCAGCCTCCCGAGCATGCGGCAGGAGCTGCTCGACCACGGCAGAATCGATAATTTTCTTCGCGTCGAAGGCCGCTCGTCCGCCCCCCAGCGCGGCCCCCTCTACTCCGACTCCGATATCTACAAATGGATCGAAGCCGCGGCTTTTGTGCTCCAGTCCCAGGATGATCCCGCGCTCCGCAAGACGCTCCACGAGTGGATCACCACGGTGGTCGCCGCGCAGGAGCCCTCCGGCTACCTCAATACCTTCTACGTCGACGACCGGCGGTCGCAGCGCATGCTCCCGCATAGCCAGGAGGTCGGCCACGAACTCTACTGCATCGGTCATCTGCTGCAGGGCGCAATCGCCATGTATCGCGCGACTGGCGACCCGACACTGCTCAACACAGGCGTTCGCTTCGTGGACGATTTCCTGATCCCGAACTACGGCCCCGGCCCCAACCAGAAGAACATCGTCGCCGGCCACCCCGAGATCGAGATGGCCCTGATCGAGCTTTATCGGACCACCGGGCAGCGGCGCTACCTCGATCTGGCCGGCTACATCCTCCATGGCGACCCGCGCATTCCGCTGAAGGAGTCGCAGATCGCCTACATGTACTGCGGCATCCCTTTCCCCTCGCGCACCAAGCTCGAAGGCCACGCGGTACGCGCCATGTACGCCTGCTGCGGGGCCACCGACTTCTACCTCGAGAGCGGCGACCCGGCGTACCTGAAGACGCTGAAGGCACTCTGGACCGACCTCTCCGAGCACCAGCTCTACATCACCGGCGGTGTCGGCGCGCGCAGCGAGGGCGAGGCCTTTGGGGACGCCTACGAGCTGCCCAATGCCCGTGCTTACGGCGAAAGCTGTGCCGCCATCGGCAACATGATGTGGAACTGGCGCATGCTCCAGGCGACCGGCGAGGCTCGCTTCACCGACGTGATGGAACGCGCGCTCTACAACGGCATCAACTCCGGCATGTCGCTCGACGGCACCCTTTACTGCTACCGGAACCCGCTCGCCTTTGACCCTGCGACGGGCGATAAGATCCGCAACGCCTGGTACGACACTACGTGCTGCCCGCCTAACATCGAGCGCACGCTCGCCTCCCTGCCCGGCTACTTTTACAGCACGTCGAGAGAGGGCGTCTACGTCCATCTCTACGACAACGCGAACCTGCGCTGGCACCTCGAAAGTGGCACCCCGCTCGAAATCGAGCAGACGACCAGGTATCCGTGGGACGGCGGCGTCCGCCTCGCAGTCAAACCCTCCCGGCCGGAGGAGTTCACCGTGTTCGTGCGCATCCCAGCATGGTCCGGCAAGAGCATGGTCACGGTGAACGGAAAGCCAGTCGAGAACGTCACCCCCGGCCAGTATCTTGCTCTTCGCCGGCGATGGGCAGGCAACGACACGATCGAGCTCGCCTTCGACATGCGTCCGCAGGTTATCCGCGCCAACCCGGCCGTAGCCGAGGATACGGGTCGCATCGCGCTCGAGCGCGGACCGCTCGTCTACTGCATGGAGCATCTCGATCAGGTCGCGGCCACAGCCGGCGGAACAAAGGGCAGAGAGAACCCAGCTCCGGGCGCAGGCCTCTCCCTCTACTCGGCCCATCTCTCCGGCGAGACTACGGCCCGCTTCGATCCGGCCCTGCTGAATGGACTCGTCGTCCTGGAACACCCCGGCAGCCTCTCCAACCCACCGCCCGCTGGAGCCCTCTACCAAGCCGCCGTTGCCGGCCCGCCCCCGGCAGCCGCAGCCTCGCTGCGCCTAATCCCCTACTACGCGTGGGCCAATCGCGAGCCCTCCGCGATGCAGGTCTGGATTGCGGCATCCCAGGCGTAAGACTTGAACCGCAGCCTCTGACCTCTCAAAGACTCGCGATGGGGGAGGCCTCGGACGTCTTTGGGGCGTTAGGGATGGATGGGTTCGGGGGCTCCCATGTCACTGAGGCGAAGGGCAAGTGATTTGGCGGAGCCTCCGCCGCGAAGGAACTCGGAGAGGTCGATCTGCCCGACGTCGTAGCCGGAGGCAGCGAGGCGGGAGGGGAGGCTGGAGGCGACGCTGTTCATGAGGATCTGCCGGCCGATGTTGATGACGTTGCAGCTGAACTGGGTGGCTTCGGCCTCGGTGACGGGGATGCGTTTTTCGGGGGCATAGGCGGCGTGGATGCGGGCGAGCGAGGCGACGTCGAAGGCGGCCGGGAAGTAGAGGAGGAAGCCGCCGGCGAGGGGGGCGAAGCAGGTGTCGAGGTGGTAGAAGCGGGGGTCGACGAGGTGCAGCGAGGTGACGGAGGCGTGCCAGGCGCTGGCTAGATGGCGGTGGCAGTGCTCGCAGGTGCGGGAGCCGTGCGCAGCCCAGATGTGGCGGCCGCCGGGATCGAAGAGGACGTCCCCTTCGCCTTCGAAGGCGGATTCGCGCGGGGTCTCCCAGAGGAGAAAGCCGGCGGCGCCCATCCATTGGCGGAGGTGCTCGGCTTCGGCTTCACGCTGGGGGTGAGCGAAGTTGGAGATGGCGGCGACGCCGTGCTGCACGACCGCGGTGTGGCCGATAAAGGTCATGTCGGGCGAGCCCTCGCGAGGATGGAGAACGCGGACGTCCGCGATGCGATGGAGGGCGTCGTAGAGAACGCGCCATTGACTGAAGGCGCGATCGCGTGAGGGGCGATGGAGGTTGCCGGCCATCCACGGGTTGATGACGTAGTCGACGTCGTACCACTGGGGCGGGCACATGAGGTAGGTGGGCCGGCTGAAATGGGGTGGAGGGGTGAGACTGGGGCCTGTGGAGATGCCGGTGACAGCGAGAGTCATGGTGCGGGGTCCTGCTTTCCACCTAGAGCGTGCCCATTGCGAGATACGACTGTCAAGGAAAGCGGGTAAAGAGGTCTACAACTTTGGGTCGGATGGATCAAGAGTGGTACGGCGTGGGGGGTTACGGGAGGATTGGCGGTACAGAGAGAGGCCTGTTTTCAAGGCCGCGACCGGTATCCCGCGGACACGTGATCGCCGGATTAGCCGGTCGATGCGGGCGAGCGAGGGCGAGTACGGGAGTCGATCCAGAGGACCGCGAAGCCGGACAGCAGAAAGGCAACCGCGATCAGGGCCGAGTTGAGGGCTGTCTGCCGCCAGCCCAGCCGGAGGACGTTTATAAAGGGATAGGCGTAACTACCGGTTGCGCTTCCACGCGCGAGCGCATAGACGAGATAGCCAAGCGGATAGATCGCCCACAGAAGCGGATCCCGCCATGTGAGCCCACCTTTCGGAGTGAATGTTATCCAGAAGAGAGGAACAAGTATGGGCGTCACCATGTGCAGAAGCACGTTCGCCACCGCTGAACCACCGGAGAGTTCAGATGTGCCGTGCAGCAGGAGAGCGTAGATGACGCCGACGAGCAGGATGAAGAGCATCGTTCCGCCGACCAGCCGACCGGAACGAAATGCCGTGCGGTCGGCGGCGATACCGGTGAAGACCGAGGCTACCAGCAGGTTGGTGGTCACGGTGAAATAGGCGAACACGATCCAGAGTGTAAGAAGAGCCGACGCGTTCTGCCGGTAGGAGACGATGAACTGTACGGCAAGGCCGGCCCACGCGATGGCCGCGATACCTGCTGCGGCGATCCGGCCTGAGGTTCGAGGGTTCATGCCGATGAATGCTACCCTTTTGCCGAAGGTTGACATGGAGGCCCAGGATCGAAAGCGAGCTTGCCTTGCGATGATCGATCCATGTGGGCGGCCCTTGCAGCAGCAGCTGGAGATCAAGCTGATCTGTTGGGCGGGCGAGGTTTGTTGAGCGGGGGCGGGCATAAAAAGAGCGACCTTGCGGTCGCTCTTTTGAGCTTGCTGGATGACCTGGTGGGCGCTGGGTTAGAGCTTTTCGAAGAAGTCGCAGACGGAACAGGAGATGTAGACGCCGCCGGGGACGCCACGCTCACGATCCTTGACGCGCTTGACGATGCGGGTGGGCTTGGAGCATTTGGGGCAATCGGTGCTCCTGGTGGTGTCCATGACCTTTTTACGGTCGCCGGTCTTGGCAATCTTTGCCATGATGCTTGATCTCCCTGGTGATGTGTGGGACTGCTCGAGCTGTTGATCCGCGCAGTCTTTCGCCTGATACCGCGAGGCGAGTTCCGAAGCATTGGTCTGGCGAGTTGGTCCGCTGATTGCGGCCTTTTGCAGACTGGATTAGTTTACAGCATGTGATCCGGCGAGCTTTGCGAAGAACGCAGGTCCTTCGACTTCGCTCAGGATGACAATTCTGGGAGCTCAGATGACAGTTTTGGGGAGCCTGCAGGCGAACGCTAACGTGACCCGCTTCTGGAACTGCAGGTCCTTCGACTGGCTACGCTCCGCTCCAGGAGGACACTTTTGAGGGGAGCTCAGGGGAGGCTGGCATGAAGGTTGGACTGGGGTGTCGAGGCGGACGGGGGTGTCGGGGTGGTCGGGGTTGCCGGCTTCGATTTGTCGCCTGAGTGGGAGGTGGTGGGGAACTGGACGCGGTGGTCGCTGCCGGCGTCGGGCAGGGGCTCGCCGGGCTTGCGGAGAGTTGGCGCCGGGGCCGGGGCGGCGTCCTCGCCCTTTTTGACCGCGTCACCCATAGCGACCTCGCGGGTCAGGTCGGGAGAGTTGTAGCCGCCGGTCTCGTCGGTCTGATGGATCTGGATGGCCTTGCCGAGTTCAGCGATCTCGACGACGCTGACGCGGTCGCCGTGAAAGCGGATGAAGCGGACGGTCTGGGGGACGTGGCCGTAGATCCACTCCTCGTAACGCGCGCCGTTGGCCTCGCCGCTGTCATGCTCGCGGATCTTGCTTTCGGGGGAGCCGAGGGCGGCGAGCACCATGCGGTGGTTCATCCCGACCAGGACGTCGTGGGCGGCGATGGCATCCTTGAGGGCGGGCGGGAGGGTATCGGCGTAGGCCTGTTCCGACGATTTGACGCCGAAGTCGATGACGGGATCGAGCAGCGCCTTGACCTCGGGCGCGGAGATTTCGGGCACATGACCCTCGAAGACCAGGGCGACGCGAGCGCCGGTGGGCTGCTCGACCGGCTGCTGGACGACGGGGTTGTCGTTGAACTGGATGTGCGAGAGGAAGCGATGTTTGGCGTAGGGGCCGCCGTTGAGATCGAGGATGATGCGGTCGCCTTTGAAGAGGATCGCGGTGATGACTACGCGGTCGCCGGGCGCGGCCGATTGGCCCTTCTGGTAAATCATCTGCTTGTATTTTTCGGGGCCGGGGTCGAGGGGGCCATTGGCGCGCAGGGTGAGGCCGGCGCCCATAGGCAGGGCGCGATGAGCGAAGCCCTGCTCGGCTTCAAGGTTGCGGACGAGCTCACGGCGACCCCGCTCGGTGAGCGGCGAGGAGGGGAGCTGGACGTCGGTGGGTCTGAAGTCGGTGGAGATATCGGAGGTCGCCGACTTTTCCCCGACGACGAAGACCTGAGCGGTTGCGAACGGGAGGGAGGTCGAGAGGACGGCCGCGAGCAGAGCGCCTCCGTGCGTACAAAAGGCCATGGTGGCACCTCTGAGCAATAGAGTGCGCCTGCGAGAGCAGCTTTGACAAGGGGTTAGATCGGCGGTGCGGGGTCAGCTTCGATTTCGCTTCGACCTGACTGCAAAGAAAGAAGCAGATCCCTCCTGGATGACAGCAAAGGGACAAGCAAGGGCAAAGGCGGGGCGGTAGATGCGCTATTCCCTAACGGGGTGGGTCGGGGAGGGAGGGTTGCTGCGAGGTGGAGGGAAGGATCTGGACGAGGGGAGGTGGCGGGGGTGGGGCGGTCTGCGCGGACATGGCGGTGTGGGCGGCGGGCGGCGGGACGTCGACGGGGTAGCCGCCGGGGACGATGGGGGCGTGGGTGTAGTTCCAGGCGTAGTTCCGCGTCAGCCGGACGAGCGCGGCGATGGCGAGCAGGAGGGCGATGGCGGTGAAGGGGGCGGCTTCGGGGCCGAAGTCCCGGCCGGTAAGCAGGCGCGGGCCGAGGGCGGAGCTTTGAACGATGGACGAGAGGTCGGTCGAGCCGGCGGTGGGAAGACCGAACAGGAGGCCCAGGCTGGCGGTAAAGGCGAAGTTGAGGCCCCAGGAAAGCCAAAGGGCGTGGGTGCGAAGCCAACCGAGCGAGAGCAGGAGACCGAGCAGGGCCGTCACAATAAGGCCGACGCCGGTCGCGCCGGGGCTGAAGGCGAAGAGGAGGCCGTAGATGAGGGACATGCTGAGGGTGGCGCCGGTGGGCCCTACGGCTTCGATGAGGCGGCGGAAGGTGTAGCCACGGAAGACGATCTCAAGGGCAAGGGCGCCCAGGGCGGCTCCGAGCAGGGTAAGGAGGGCGTAGAGGAATGCGCGAGGCTCGGTCCAGAGCTGAACGCGGAGCGAACCGAAGAGGGCGATGGGAAGGACGGCCAGGAGAGCGGCGGACCAGCCGATGGCGGCGCCGATGGCCCACTCTTCGCGGGCGGAGGGACGGGTCGGCAGACTGAGGAGGTCGCGGGTAGAGGTGTGGCGGCGGGCGACGCGCTCCAGCAGAGAGAGGCCGACGAACAGGAGAAAGATGAGGAAGAGGGGCTTGAGGACGAAGCCGATGGCTAGGAGATCGAGGCGCTGGGCGATGCCGGAGGAGGAGCGGGCGGCGAGCTCGCGGGCGGCGAGGAACCAGGTGACCGCGGCGATGGAGAGGGCGAGGTCGAGGGTCTTGCTGGGGCGGGGCGGGGGTGGTGCCGGCAAGGCTGAGTGGCTCCGATCAAGTGATAGAGGTGAGATGCGGGTGAGTGTCTGGACGCGTCAAAGCCGGGCGGGGTGAGGGTGAAAGGAAGGAAGCGCGAAGGCAAAGCAGATTCTTCCGCTTCGCTCCTGAATGACAAGCAAGAGGACAAGTAAGAGGACAAGCAATGGCAGAGACGAGTGCTACAGGAGAGACAAAGCAGGTCCTTCGCTCCGCTCAGAATAGAAGAAAGGAGGCAAGGGCGAAGCCAAGGCAGTTTCCTCCGCTTCGCTCCTGAATGACAACAAGAGGACAAGCAACGGCAAAGACGAGTGCAACCACGCAGACAACTCTGGTTCTAGTACTACAGTTGTAGATAGAAGACCGGAAGCGGTGAGCCACGCTTTCTGTAGTGACAGCGCAGCGCATGGAACTGATGCCGTCTTCGCCATCCGGACCAGTGCAGCAGGTGTTCAGCGCCGTGC
>JAABUY010000148.1_pt1 | contig 147110 bp, 88 predicted proteins | sample 5560271 | NCBI WGS metagenome assembly JAABUY01 (sample SAMN10711886, study PRJNA513374) | rock metagenome | isolation source: Antarctica rocks | place: Antarctica: Victoria Land, University Valley
ATAAATATAAATATAAATATAAATATAAATATAAATATAAATATAAATATAAATATAAATATAAATATAAATATAAATATAAATATAAATATAAATATAAATATAAATATAAATATAAATATAAATATAAATATAACTACTTACTTATAATTTAAGATACCCTTAGACTCTAATACTACCTCCTTATATAGGATTAAGAAGGGGACTAATCTTACTAAGTTAATTAAATAAGCTTATATTATCTTTTAAGATAAGTCTCTTATATAAAGTTAATATAATATAGAAGCTATTAATTATAGCCTTTAAGATATTTATAATAATAGCTAGGCTTATTTTAGGGGTAAAGTAATCTACTTTTATAGGGACTTCTAATAGATACTTCTAGTTATTCTAGGAGGATCTAGTAGCTAGGTTATTAAAGTATATCTTTAAAAGGCCTATTTCTAGAATAAGGTTATATATTTAAATCTTACTATTAATAAATAACTTAATAATCCTAATCTAATAGATATTATATATTATAAAATAGGACTATTTATAAGTAATCTCCTTACTATTAATAAAAGTATTAATATCTAGAAAAGCCCTACTATTAATAAAGATATATTATATTAGAAATATAGTTATACCCCTAGAAATACTATTAATAATTTAGTTCAGAATATCTATACTAATATTAGGATAAATATCTCTTAAAGGATTTATCTACTAAAATAGGCTACTCTTATTATTATTAATAAAGATATTACTAGTATTAATACTAAGATAATATTATATATCCCTATTAATATAATAATATACTAGAGTATTAATTATATTATATTAAAAGAAGATAATAAACTCTTCCCTCTTAAATACTTTTATAAGTTTTATAAATCCTCCCTATTATCTTATAAGTTATATATTAAGCTAGGCGTATTAATTATACTATTAAAGAACCTTAATCTATTATATCTATATAATAGGACTTAATTATAAGTAGTAAAATATAATAAGTATATCTTTAAGGGGGAGATTATAAGTAGTATTTATAATAGTAAGAAGGTAATACTATTTAAGATACTATTATAATTTAAAGAAAATAATAAGTAGATTCTTACCCCCTTAATTTATAAGTACTTAGTACTCTATCTAACTAGTATTTATTATAATTATTAATAAATTATAAGGTTAATTAATAAAGTATATAAATATTAACTTATAAACTAGGCCTACTTTTAATTATAATTAGCTATATATAACTCTATTATAAGTAATAAGATAGGGAAACCTTTATATTATTAGGCCTAAAACTTCTAAATATATATCTAATTAAATAATAAAAAATATTATATAAAAGTAGATACTATTAGATAATAGGTAGACTACCCTTAATATATTAATTATAACTTATTATTAATACCTAAATCCTATTAATAGCTATTTAATAGCTTATAAGAATATTAATTATAATATTAGAAGTATAAAAATAGCTTAATATTATATTTAATTATATAGTTATATCTTTATATTAGATTATAATATTAGATTTTTTAATAACAAAAATAAGCTATTCTATTATTTAATCTATTAAATACCGCCGGTTAAACTTTAAAGGGCTAGATAAATATTAGGCTATATTAACTCTTATATCTAATAGATTCCTTTATATTAATATAATAAATCTAGTAGGACTATTAATAGTTACTATAAGAGTATAAAAGATATATTATAATATAAAGGATATAATAATTTAAGAATTATATTAAATAGTCTAGTTGTATAGAAGTTATTAATAGAATAGAATATTACTATACTAGATATCCTATAATTAGTTAGGTACCTAGTAGATAATATTAGTCTTTTAATACTTCTATCTTAACAATAATAATATCTTTTCCTAATAATAATTAATATAATAAGTTATCTAATAATAGTATACTTAGTTATATCCTATTAGTCTTAAATAGTAATATTATAGTAGAGTTATAATATAAGTAGGCCTAATAACTATTTATTAATACTCTAATACTAGGTAATTATTATAAATAATCTCTTAGTCTAAAATTACTATCTTTACTAATATTTACCTTATAACTCCTATAATACTTAAGGAGGGTCTTAGTATTCATAATAGTTTATACGTATATTTATTATATTTAGACTTAAATTTACCTTTTAAATACTATTACTTACTAAGGAATAAAAGAATTATACTTTTAAGTATACTTTTTCTACGTAAAAATCTTGAATTTTGATAGGCATTTTCTAGTATCTTTATAATAGTATAAGATAGGGATAGGATAGGATTTTTTTATAGGATAGGATTTTTATAAGACCGACTAGTAGTATAGGATATTTATAGGATATCTTATAATTAGTAAGTATATAACGTAGTATTTTCTATAAAAAAAATATTCTAGAAATCTTTACTATATAAAAAGCTATAACTAGCTAGCTAACTAGAAAGGTAAATATTTACCTTTCTAGTTAGCTAGCTAGTTATAGCTTTCTATATAAGAAAGATTTCTAGAATTTTTTTTAAAAAATGCTACGCTATATACTTACTAACTATAGGATATCCTATAAATATCCTATACTACTAGTAGGTTCTATAAAAATCCTATCTTATAGAATTATCCTATAAAAACCTATACTATCCTAGAATAGGATAGGACTAAAATCGCTAATCCTATACTATACTATAGAATAGCTAGGGAGACTAATATCTTATACTATCCTATATCTTTCTAGCTAGTAATTATAATTAATATATAAGAGCTTAATAAAATTATAAAGAATAATATATATCTACTCCCCTTATAAGCTAATATAATAGTATTAGTATAAGGTTATTAATATATAATAGTTATTAATATTATAAGATAGTTCTACTAATTTTAGGTGTAAGTAAAGGATTAGTATAAGCTTATAATAGTAAGTTATTATAGTTAAGAATAGTTAAGAATAGCCCTTATAAGTTATAAGGGCTCCCTATTATATATATAGTAGTAAACTAATACTATACTTTAAGAATATTAGGAGTTTATAAAGGCTTATATTAATAATATTATTATCTACTTATATACCTTATAAGAATATCTAAGTTACTTATATAAAGTTTTTAATCTCTTTTATTAAAAATAACTAAGCCTTTCTCTTATAAAGTTATTTATTAGCTATCTATTTATTACTTTACTAGGGTAGTATATTAATAGCCTTAATATATTTATAATAAAAGAGAAAATTATAGCTATTACCTTACTATAATTCTTATAGAATCTAGATAACCTAGAAATATTTTTAAAACTAACTAGTTAGCTCTACTTATTAATTAAGAGATATAGAGAGAGAGTAGACCCCTTATAAAAGAGAAAGGTAGTTCTTAATAAAGGCTTTAGTATAGGTATAAAGGATTATATATAAAAATAGAAGGTAATTAGAGTAATTTTTAATAAGCTTATATAAGAAGACCTTATTACTTTTTAGGATTTATAAGATGTATTTAAGACTCCCTAATTTCTTATTCATTATAATTATAATAGAGTTCTATATATAAATCTAGATACCTTAAAAGTAGTAGGATTTATAGCTATTATATATTATATAAAGGAAGATTTTATATAATTATTAAGACCTTTTATAAGAACTAATATATAGCCTATTATACTTTTTAATTATTATCTTAATAATATAAAGAAGAACTATTAGCCTATTAAATTAGAGATTACTAGTATTATATAAGTTATTAAGAAGGTTTAATATATAATATATAATATAAGGGTACTACGTAATAACGTAGCTAATAAGTACTACAAACGGTGTATATATATATATATATATATAAAACTCTCTATTCTTATTAATAGTAAGACTAATTACTACCCTTCCTTTTAAGGGGGAATTCCCTCCTCTATATATTATAGGTAAAGGGGTAGTATAATACTACTATATATTATAGATACTATATTATAGATACTATATTATAGATACTATATTAATAGTAGTATTATATTCCTAACTAGTCTTTATAATTATCTCTCTATCTAGGTTCTTAGGCTCTAAGAGTATAAAAGGTTATAATCTATAAAAGATACTCCCTTAATAATAGAATATACCTCTAATAAGAGTATAATAATATAATTAATTATAAGGCCCCTAAGTTAAGCCTTAAGGAATATATAGTTTTATTAAATTATAATAATTATAAATAATACTCTTATATATAATCCTTATATTATAATATAATCCTATTATATTTCCTATTATTCTTTATTAATTTATTATAAAAGTAGTTAAAAGTCTTAGTATTTTAAAGTAAATAAGAAGTTATTACTATTAAGGGTTTATTAAGTACTTAAAGTATACCTCCTTTATATAACTTTAATATTATTCTTCTAATTATAATATCTTTATTTTTTATTAATTATACTAAGTTCTTTTTAATTTTTATTTATATTATTACCCCCTCCGCGCCTTATTATACCTCCTTATAATCCTACTAATTACTTTATAAGTAATCCTTAATAATTAACTTATCCTCTACTAATTAAAGAAGGCTCCTACTATCCCCCCTTATAATAATACTTAACCTCCTTTATTAAATTACTTATAGCCTATTTTTATATTATCTTATATAGTATACCTCTAATATACTATATTTTAAAGTAAAGAGTTATAAGTCTAATATTTTTAATTAAGGCTTTACTTACCCCTTTAATAGTATACTCTACGCACGTACCTCCCCTAGCTTAATAAGATATAACTATTATAAAGACCTTAATATAAAATATAAATAGAAGATCTTTACCCTTACTTACTACTCCTACTTATACCTCTTATAGGCCTCTAATACTGTAGCTACCTCTAATATTAACTCTAATCTTCCTTAGCTTACTAGATATTAGTAAACCTTTAATAGGCTTATCTATTAATACTACTACTACCTCTATTATACCCCTACCCCCTCTATTACTACTACCTTAGCTAGGGTAGACCCTACTATTACTAGCTATATTATAAATACCCTTAAGGGTATTCTTAATATCCTTTACTAGTATATATATATTACTTTATCTCCCCTTTTAAAACCTTATTATAACCTTACTAATATATTATAAGAGCGCCTTCCTCCTATTATAAAGGATAAAGATAAGAATAAAAAGGAGGATCCTATTAATAGTAGTAGTAGTAATAGGCCTAGTACTACTACTAGTATAATATAATAGCCCTCTATTATAACGCCCTTAATAGTCTAGTTATATTAGGTATCTTTTCTTTTTTATTAATAATAATAGAAATTATTTCCCCTCTTATATAATATAAACTTTATATCTTAGAGTAATTTTATTTAAACCTTTCTAATATATTTAATATATTAATTAAGTCCTACTTATATAACTATTAATTATAATTATAAGATTAACCCTTCTACTTTACTAAATATTAAGGTTTATTATAAGAGGTTTTATAATTAAGAATAGCTTTAACTTCTTATTTATCTTTATTATTTATAAGCTCTATTTATATAGCTTTTATAATACTCTTATTATTACCTTAATATAACTTTATAAGTAAGATATAAAAGATATTATATATATAAAAGGTATTAAGTAGTTATAACTTATATACTTAACTATTAATATAATTAAAGACCTTAAAAGGCCTTAGATAATATTATAATAATTTCTTAATTACTTATATTAATTTAATATACTTTATATTTAATAAGATATAATTACTTATATTATATTATCTTTACTTTTACTATTTATTTATATACTCTATTTATATAGCTTATATTTAATATAAGTACTACTCTAAACCTTCCCTTTATTTTTAAAGTAATTTAACCCTTTTTTATATTAATAAAACTTCTCTTAATAATAGCTTTAAAAGCTCTATATCTAGCTTAAGTAAATAGTTATAAAGCGCCTTATATAAAGGTAAACTAATATTAATATACTTAATATAATTATATATAAACTTTATTAAATAAAGTAACTCTACCTAGTTATCTCATCTTTAAGTAGAATAGTAGTATAAATACTATTCAAGTATACTATTCTATCTCTCTATTTAACTATCTATTTAGGGATAGAAAGTAATATTAAGCTTTCTTTTTATATTAATATAATAATATATAGTTACCTAGAAGCTACTTATAAATACTATCCCTTAATTACTAATAATACCTTTTAACTAACTAAACTTTAAGAAGATTTTATAATATAATAAGTTAATAATATTAATAATATTAACTATCTTTATAATAAGTAAATACTTAATTACCTTAATATAATAATTTATAATTATTAAGATTATATTATAAATACCGCCCTTTTATTTATTTAAAGGGAGATTTATAATAAAATTTATTATAATTTCCTAAAAAGGTCTTATAAGTATTAATAATAATAATAGTATATTATAAATAGTATATCTATATAGCTTTATTAATTAATAGGTTAAATATTCTTATATATAAATATAAATATCTTATCCTATTAATTTTTAATAGAACTTCCGCTTAATAAGCTCTTATATATACTTTTATAAATAATAGCTAATATAAAGGTTATTATAATAAAGCTTTAAGATTTCTTATCTAATTACTCTATTATTAAGTATAAAAACTATACTATTCTTATAAAGGACCCCTATCTTATTTATTAATAAAGATATATTAGCGGCTTTTTTATAACCTTAAGACTTTAATAATTATTTCTTATTATAAATATCTTTATCTCCCTCTTAAAGATATTAAAATATCTCTAATATTAAGCTATTATATTTATTTTATACGCGCTCTATTATTAATATAATTATAATATACCTTCTAAGTACTATTTAATTAATATTAAACTATCTTATAATAGGGTTTAAGCTATTACTTATACTACTTTATATCCTTAAGAGCGCGTTACTCTCCCCTATTTTTAGGGTATAAAGCTTTCTAAGCCCTATCTCTAACCTTTTATACTATTTATAATTATAGACCTTATTATCTTATAAACCTTTATAAATATTATATATATAATACTTATTAAAAGGAATATACCTAATATTCTTTAATTTATTTTATAATATTAATAGATAAGTATCTTCTTTATTTATAATTAATATATAATCTAGTTACTTTAATAGGGTATTAACTAGGTTCTTAATATTTATATAATAGTATATCTTGAAGTTATATATTATAAGCTTTATTACTTAATATACTTATCTCTTTATTAATAATAATATTATTTAGAAATACTTTAAGTTATTATAATTAATAATTATTATAATTAGGTATAAGCTACTTTTTAAGAAGTACTATTATATCTAGAATACCTTAATAATTATAAGTAGTTCCTAATTATAAGTCTTATATCTAGTTTCTACTAAATATAATTTATAAGAATAAAAAGTAACTAGATACTATTCTACCTTTATCCCTTTATTATTAATTAAGAACTTTTATAATAAAATAATTATAATACCTAGTATTAAAGTATTAATCTCTAATCTAATTTCTCTTATAAGGTTAAAATATATAAGTAATAGCGCCTCTTAAAATAGTTACTTTAACTATTTAAATACTACTCTTATAATATTACTTAATATTAATTTCCTATTCTTAATATATAGATAATTATTTTTTAGATAGTCTATTAATATTATAATTATAAATAAATAATACTTAATAAAATAATAGTAGAAATTAATAAACCTTAAAAAAATCTAAATATCCTTAATACTCCTAGGTTCTAACTATTTTATTATAATATTTACTCTACGCGGATTTATATATATATAATTATAATTAATAATAAAGCTAAGGAATTCTACTTCTATTATTATAAATTTATATTTGTTTAAGTTAATATAAAGTTTAAATTTATAAAGATATTATAATACTACCTTTATAACTCTAATATAAGACTCTTTATCTTAGGAATAAATAAGAATATTATCTAGGTAAATAATATATATAATATTAAGTACTCCTACTAGGACCTTATTAATATATACTTAAAATAAGGTAGGTATATTAATAAGTTTAAAAAATATAATTATATATTTAAAATAGTTATACCTTATATAAAATATAATCTTCTATTTATTATCCTTTCTTATTTATAAGTAATAATATATATCCTTAAGATCTAACTTAATTAAATACTTAATATTAATTAATCTTATTAATATTCTATTAATTAATAGAAGTAAATAATAATTCTCAATGATAATTTTATTAAGCGCCTTATAATTAATATATAACTATAATATTATATCCTTTTTTAATATAAAAAGAATTAATATATTTATTAAACTTATAAAATAATAAATCTACCCCTTTTTTTAAAGTCTACTTAAAGTCCTCCCTTAATACGCGTAACTCTTTCTCTAATAAGTTATAAAGTAGATTAAAGAGAGGTTCTTTATTTTCCTTTATATTAATTATATAATTATAATATATATAAACTAGTAGTACCCTAGTATTCTTAATTAAAAAGATATCATAAAATTTTTAAAATTTTAAAGGAAGCTTAACTTTAAGTAGTAGGCTTTTATTACCTACTTCTAAGTATATTATAAAAATATAATATTATTAAGCTACTCCTCTAAGGCTTTAATAGTATTAAAGTACTCCTTAATATTACTTTTTTTAAATAAGGAATTACTAGTTTTATATAAGCTAATCTACTTAGGAATTTTATTCCTTTAATTATAAATATTTAAGGTAGAAGTTATAATTAAGGTTTATTATTATATAAAAGGCGCCCTTATAATATTATATAATATTATTAGAATTAATAAGTTTAATTTCTCTTATATAAAAACTTAGTAATAATATTAGATTCTTAACTTTATTATATAAGGTATTATTAGAGTTAAGGTCTATTTCTTAATTCTACTCCTTTATTAAGTATATATTAATATAATTAGTATCTACTCTAAAGTTAATTTATATAATAAATTCTCTTTATAAGTTCTTAAGCTCTATTTATATTATAATAATAAGTTATTATATCTACTTCTTCCCTTGTATTTCAATAGTAGATATAATTATAATATTTAAAGGTTTTTTAAATTTAAGCCTTTCTTAGCTAGCTTATTATTAGATATTTTATTAGTTATAAGCTTATTAATTATAATATTTATAACTATTAATTTTATACTTTAATAATCCTTAGTTATATATCCCTTCTTTTAATAATTATAATATTTAATAGTAGAAAGGTTAGGCTTAAGCCTTTAAGGAAGGTATAATAATATATTAATAGCGCCCTATCCTTCTTACTTTATATATAAGCTATTATCTCTTTACCCTTAGAAATTTCCTCTTCCTCTTTAAGGATATTAACCCCTAGTAGAAGTATTATCCCTTTAATCTTTATATATAAGTAGTATTATATAAGGCTCTAATTAGGTTATTAATATAATAAGAGTATCCTTTATCTCTAGGATATTAAATTATATTATAAGTTAATTATAAAGATCTTTATATAACTTGTTTAGAAGGTTATTATAAAGTATATACTCTATTAATAGCTTAAGTTATCTTTTTAACTTAATAAGGTAATTTATAAATTTTATAATCTTTTAATATTCCTTTTACTTAGCTTTTAAGTAGCGCTTATTAATTATAAAGTATTAATTTTAAGGATCTTCTATTTAATCTATTAAGAAACTATTAAAGTATCCCTAAGATTATTTATTCTTTAGTATATCCTTTATATACTTATACTATATAGCTTTAAGGTCTGGGGCTATATATTATAACGCGTATTAGATTTTTATAGAGTTATTAAAAAAGTAGGTTATACTTATTTTAATTATATTAATTATATTATTAAACTATTTTTAATATTCTTATACTAACTTTCTATTATATATATATAGGTCTTATAGCTTAAGAATATAAGTTTTATATTAAGGACGCTTTAATTTTAATTCTTCTATTAATAATAGGTAATAGTAATAACCTATTTAAGTAGTATTATTAGTATATATTTCCTACTCTAACTCTTATAAATATTATTATAGATCTTATATCTATTACCTTTTAAAGACTTCTTCTTTAAGTTCTTATATCCTTTATAATAGTACTTCTTAGGTTTTAGGTAGTAGAGACTAGGTTTATACGCCTAGTAGCTACCCCTAGATAGTTAGTTATAATTATAATATATCTATTATTAATTTATTAACTAATTCTTAAGACTTACTTTCTTTATAAGCCTAATCCCTTATATTTAGGTAGGTTATCTACGCTACTTAACTAACCCTTTTACCTTATACCTATAATAACCCTTCTCTACTTATCTTATTAATAGTTAGGCTACTACTCCTAAATAGGATAGAGTAATTAAAATATAAGGGTACTACGTAATAATATAGTTAACAAGTACTATAAATAGTACGTATATATATATATATATATATAGAACTCTCTATTCTTATTAATAATAAGACTAATTACTACCCTTCCTTTTAGGGGGGAATTCCCTCCTCTATATACTATAGGTAAAGGGGTAGTATAGTACTACTACGTACTATAGACGCCACGTCGATAGTAGTACCGTATTCCTAACTAGTCCTTATATATAATTAAATTAAATTTATAACTACTTATAATTATTTATACTAATTATTTTATATTAGTAAACTAGAGAGCTTATATATTATAGAAATATATATATTTCCTATATATAATAAGTACGCTTATATATTAGCTTTAAGGCTTAGAATAAAATTATAAGTTATTAAATATATATTTAATAACTTTTAGAAATACTAGGTAATAGAACTAATAGAGGATAAGTTCTACTAATTAGCTATAATATAATAACTATATAGAGCTAGTACTAACTAGGTAATTCTAATAAGTAGCTAAGTTAGACTAACCGCGTTAGGTTAGTACTTTAAACTTAAATTAGGTTCCCGACTTAACTCTTAGCGAGTTAATACTAAATTCCTAGCCTAAGTATTTAGGTTAGTACTAATAGTTAGTACTAAGTATTCGAGTTAATACTAAGGGGTAGTACCGAGTATTAGATCTACTATATTATTTTACTAAGACTATTATATCAGGAATATTTTTTATTTATATTAATATTTCATATTATATATAAGAATTATTAATAGATTACTAAGTATTACTATTATTACTAACTAGGTAATTCTTAATAATAAATAAGGTAATAAAAAAAGGTAATAGCTAATTAGCTATTCCTATAAAAATAATAACTATAATATTACTAATATTTTCTATTTATAGTAGTATTCCTCGCTATATATAGGATTTACTACTATATTACTAGTTATTATTATTATTATTACCTAGGTAATACCCCTAAGTAATAAGGTAATATAAAAAGGTAATATATATACCTAGGGAATTAAGGGGGGTATTAAATTTCTAATTAAAAAAATTCTATTTTTAGTATAGGGGTAATTCTAGAAAATTTTTAGTGTCCCTTACTATTTTATCAGGGGCTTGGCGTCTTAGCGATACCTTGGCGAGTCGGGTCGGTCTAACCTAACTCGCTAAGGTACCGAGGGCTTTTCAGGTCGGTACCGGAAACCGGTACCAAGTATTCGGGTCGGTACCGGGAGGTAGTACCGAGTATTCGGGTCGGTACCAATCTATAGTACGAAAACCCGACTCGACGATTAGTCTAAGCTAAGTCTTATTAATAATTAATAGTACTAGTACTTAGTAAGAATTAATAGTATATATAATATAGATATAGAATACAAGGCTAGGCTAGGGGATGTACTCTACGCGTATATAAATTATATAAATCGACTGTATTTAAAACTTATATTACGCTAGCGTTAATAACGTTAGTAATTTCTAAAAACCCGGAAGGGTACCTAGGGCCCTAGGCCGCCCTAGGCCCCAAGGGCTGTAGTCTGAGAAAGCTTGCCTTAGGGCTACAGGGGCAGACACGAGTCCGCCTAGGGCCGCCCTAAGATTAGGCTTCTAGGTACTAGGTAATAGCGTCGCGCCACCCTAAGATTAGGCTTCCGGCTACTAGGTAATAGTATTATACTACCCTACAGCTAGGCTTCTAAGTACTAAGTAATAGCGTTATATTTCCTATAACTAACGCTATTATATTATTATTAATACTCTAAATTAATATAACTACTACGCTATCACCCCTATTATAGCCCTCCCTAGCGTATAACCCCCGCGTAGAAATTAGTTAAATCGATTAATTCCGGGGTCGCTTTTAGGGTAGCGTTAGGGGTAGCTTCAGGGTACGCTACTTAAGTCCCCCGTCGATTATAGAATATTAAAATATTTAAAGTTCTACTTAGTAATTAGTTACGTGATATAGTTTTACTTAGTAATTAGTTCTATAACTTCCTAAAATTTACAAATTAATAAATTCTAAAAATACTACTTAGTTAGTAGTTACGTGACGCTACCCTTAAAGCCTAGAGCGACCCTAGGGCCTTATAACACGCTGCGACAGGCCTAGGGCCGGCCCTAGGCCTACGGGTATAAGGCCTTTACTAAGGGTATATTAGGGTACGAATAAACCGGTATAATTTATAGGTTATAAGAGCTATTATTCTCTAGATACTAAGACGTCTAGTCTACCTATCTAAATTAAGCTATATTAGGCTTAGCGCCCTAAGTAGATTACGCTAAGCTATATTAATTACTAATAAAAGTATATTATAATATCTCCTACTATTATAAAAAGGCTTGTCCTAAGCTATTATTATAATAATCTATTATCCTTATCTATTTTAATATAATCCTCTTAATTAAGCTAATTTCTAAGGTTTTAAGTTATAGTTTTATTATCTAGATTATATTCTAATACTAGGGCTTTTAGAGTAGGGAAGTATTTACTTAGAATAACTACTATATTATCTAACTTCTCTAAAATCTTATTAATATCTAATTTATATTATTCTTTAATAGTATTATTATTAGTAATAGTAAGTTTATTAAATTTATTAGATAGTAATTATAATAACTAGTCTTATTATAATTAAAAAAGGGTTAAGGCCTTAACCTTTTTATTTATAAATATAGTAAGCGCCTAGAGTTCTATTACCTATTAATTAAGATTATTTACCTACTTTTATAATTATATTTTATACCTTTCTAGGATTCTTACTTTTAGAAACTTAAGTAGGTTTAGTAGACTTAATTAAATTTACTCTAGATTTAGGATAGTCCTTTAATTTAATAATAAAGCTATTAGTTTATCTATTAAAAATAGGTTTAGGAATTTTAATAATCCGGGCTTTATACTTAATACTAGGAAACCTCTATATTTTCTAGACTTAGCTACCTTACCTTTAGTCTTTCCTTTCTTTTAGAATTTTAGTAATCTAGACTTTATATCTAATACTAGGAAACCTTTAGGTTTTTTAAACTTAGCCGCCTTAGTCTTCTCTATTTTTACTCGCTTTCTTAGGGGTAATTTCTTAAGTACGTCCTAATTACTAGGTATTATATATATAGGATAGAGGTCCCTTAAAACCTATACCTAGTCTTTTTTTAATATACTAGGGACCTCCTTTTCCTTAGTAAATTTCTAGTAGCTTACGCTAATTTTTCTACTCTTTCCTATTCTTTCCCCTATATCTCTATAGAGTTAAAAACTATTCTAGATTATAAATTAGAGTTAGCCTTTATTATCTTTTATAAGGATAGGAGCCTTATATAGTTAAAAATTACCTATAAGCTATCTATTAGTATTAAAATTTAATTTCTAGAATTAGCTCCGCTTTTTAATATTAAGACGTATAGCCTAGAAAGCCTAAAAATCTAGTAGGATTATAAACGCCTAATAATATATTATAAAATTATCTCTATTAATTTCTACTACTAGATCTTATATAACTTTATTAGGAAATATATTTATTATAAGCTACTTAGGGTAATTATTATAATCTACCTATTCCTATAATTTTAGGCTTATAAATTTTCCCCTAGTATTTTTCCTATTATAAACCTCCCTTTTAATACGGCCTTTTAGATTATAATAGGTAATAGCTATATCTTTATCTATAATCTTAGCGTACTCCTTAAGTTTACTTATAAGTATAATATAAAATTAGCTAGTTTCCTTTATATTAAGCTTTATAATTAACCTTCTTTTATCCTACCTAAATTCTATAATATTAGTATTTTTAGACCCCCTACTATTTATCCTAAGATTATTATTATTTCTTAAGTCTACTTCCTAGTTAATACTTAATAATAGGCTATTTATACTTCCTAACTCTACGTCCTAGTTAATATCTAATAATATACTAGGTCTCCTTTCCTAGTATTCCTTTAATTTATTAATAGAATTAAAAATATTTAAGATTAGATTTATTATTATTATTTTTCTTTTCCTTATATTTTTATTTAATACCTTAATAATACTATCTTTTAAGTATCTAAGATCCTAGTTAAATTTAAAGACTTAAGAGGGAGGAGCTTTTAAATATAATTCTAAGTAGTTATTAAGATCTTAAAAGGAAAAGTTTTTAACTTTATTTTAAAGATTAACTACCGCCTTAGTAGTAATAAAGTTAAATACTTAAAATCTTTTAAAAGCTTCTAATTAGACTTAAGCTTCTTCTTAAGTCTACTCTTATATTAGTATAAATATAATTCCTTAAAGGTATTTATTATAGTCCTTAAAGTATATAACTAGAGGTATAAATAGATATTAAATAATATCTTCTTTTACCTAATAAAGGTTTTTATTATATACTACTAGTATAAATATATTTAAAGAAATTTTATTTAGCTATTAGGCCCGCTAGATTTATACTTTCTAAGTAGATTTCCTTAGAATTCCCTAGAGTAGGAAAGAGAGGTACTAGTTATTAAGAACTAGATAGATAAGGTTATATAAAGGTAATAGCTTTTTAAAAATATTATATTAAAGGAATATTAATACTACGGCGTTTAAATATTAATTTAAGTAAATAGGTTAACTTCCTACTAAATAGTTTAGAATCTTAATAAGTTTAAATTTTAATCTTTATACTTAAAGTAGGCTAGAAGTATTAAGTAGATATTTAAGAATTTCTTTAATAGATAGTCTAAATTTATAGAAGTCTATAATAGGGAAGTATTAGATATAGCCCTTATTAACCCTAATCCTTAACTAATCTACTAGGTAGGCCTTAATCTACGCCTTAGATAGTTAATAATAATAGTATTTATCTTCTTTATAATTATAAAAGTAATATAATAAAGACCTTACTTTAATAGTAATAGTAGTATAATAATCTATTATTATAAGTAATAAGTTATAATTTAAATTAAGGTATAAGTAAAAGAATATATATTAATATTAAGTATAAGAGTACCTATTTTAATATTTTTAGCTATTACTATATTTTTTTATCTAATAGTAATTTTCTTATAAAGCTTCTATTTTATTACTATTTACTAATTTAATATCTTAGTATAGACGTAGATTCTTTAATCTCTATCCTAGTAGTAAGTATAAGACTTCTTAATTTTTTTAATAATATCTAGTATATCTTCCTTAAGCCTCTAGGTAGGCTTATAGGTATCCTCTTTATAACCTTTCTACTTAACTTAATACCTATTTTATTTACCCCGTTTTTCCTTTTAAATTATTCTTTCTACTATAAATTCTTTTTAACCCTAGATAATAATTAGAGCTAGTAGGAGTATATCTTAATTATATAAGTTAGCTTTTAATTATTTAAGATAGATAACTAAGATAATTAAGTAAATCTTTATTATACTAGGAGGAAGCTCTAGCTTATAAGTAAGTAGGCTTATTTTTTATAAAATTTTATAAGGCCCTACCTTCTTAGTAGTAAGGGATAAACTTTTAGGGATATAATACCTAGTATCCCCTATTTTTACTAGTTTTAAATAAGTATATCTAGATAGGTTTAATATATAATATTTTAAATCCTACCTATAAGCTATTTTAGCCTAGGCTAATTTAATAGTATTAAATATATTATTCTTAATAGTTTCTTAATTATAAAGAAAATTTCCTATTATAAAGTTAGATTCTAGTATTATAAATAATAAGAACCCTCTTAGCTTTACCTTATATAAAACTTTAAATAGTATTATAATTATACTAGTATTCTTTAAAGTATTTAACGCGTACTTAACTTCTATTAGAAGAGTATCCTAGTTTTCCTTATACTAGCTAATTAATAAGTAATATAAAGCTATCTCTACTATTTAGTTTATTTATTTAGCCTAGCTATTAGTAGCGGGATAGTATATAGTAGTTATTCCTAGAGAAACTTTATATCTAGTAAATAGGGTTTTCTAGAAGGTACTAGTAGATTTTAGGTCTCTATTTAAAATAAGATAGCTAGATATACCCTAAGTTTTATAGATAGTATTAAAGTATCTATTAGCCTAGTCTTATACTAAATCTATTTTATTACTTATATTAGATAAATAAACTTAGAAAATTTATCTATTATTATAAGTAAAGAATTATAGCTATTAGTAGTTAAAGGAAGGCTAATAATAAAATCTATTAATAATTCTTCTAGCGGCTATTAGGATACCCCTACGGGTTAGAGTTCCTTATATAATAGTTATCTAGAAGGCTTAGATAGTTAGTAGGCTAGATACCTATTAATATAATCTTAGATAACCTTATATATCTTTAAAAAATATACTAAACTCTAGAAGTAATTATATATATAATAAATACTTCTATATATATAATAATTATATCTATATTCTAAAATTTTCCTTATAAGTTTTTTAGGAATATATAAGTAATCTAGCCCTAGATAGCTAATTATATATAATAGTTAAGAATTAATATTAAGCTAGTATACTTAGTAAATAATCTTTAACCCTATTTCTAGTTATTAGAATTCCTAGACCTACTTTTAGACCTACTTATAAATCCGCCTAAAATAAGGGTCTTTTAGTAAGGTAGCTACGATTTCCTTAAGAAAATCTTATTTAGCCTAGACGACTATTAAGGATATTTATCTTTCCTAGGGTTATATATTAATTATACGCTAACTATTAGTTAATAAATAGGCTACCTAGGATCCTACTAGTATTAATATAGAGACTCAGGTAGTAGGTAACGAGTACCTTATTAAAGTTAAAGGAGTAGCGAAGTAATAAAAGATAAAGCTAGGCCTTATATATATAACTTAAATAAAAAAGCTAGGGATAAAGAAAAATAGCGCTACTATATAATATTATTAAATTAGGCTACTAGAAACTATTATAAATAATAGTATAAGGTATTCAAAGTTCCTAAAATACGCGTAGTTAAATAGGGAGGTTAAGTTAAGACTATAAGTCTCTATAATTATATAGATAATTTATTAATCTATTTATTTACTAAGGAGTAGTTAGAAATAATACTATATATATAAACTACTATACTTACTACTATAAGAGTAATATTACTATTATATTTTAACTTAATAATATTAGAGTTAGTAGTAAAAAGGTATTATATAAAATAAGTGTAGATAATAATATAGTAGAGGTTTATAAAGATAACTATATACGCGTATATAATAATAAAAGTTACTAATTCTACTATATCTATATACTATAATATAGTGTTACGGATTTTAGCTCCTAGCGCCTAAGAGCTAGTACTTATACTTAATAGTTTAAGGCGCTCCTAGCCGCCCCTAGCCGTCAGGGCTTCTATCCCCGAATTGCCGATATATCTATTACCTAGAATCTTACCCTTAATATATAAGCGTAGAAGGAGCTAATAACCTTACTAGTACGCTTATATATAATACTCTTATTAAAGAAAATAAGTTAATTAGCTTACTAACTAGCTAGATATATAAATTATAAGTTCCTAAAGTCTTAATTATACTATTAAGCTATCTTTCTTATATTCTTCCTTAACTAGTTAAAGCGCTAAAGATATTACTAGATTATTAACTTATTAATAGTAATATTAAACTTATTATAAAGAAACTAGGCTATTTTATTAAGGTAGGCTATTAACTACTAGTCTAGGTAGATTAAAAGCTCCTCTTATAATAGGTTATTAATAATATAATCCCGTCTTAGCTAAGGCGTATAAAAAGGTATATAGATTATATCCTACTTATTCTAACTTTTCCTTATACGCCTTAGTAATCTAAGGCTAACTTTATATATTATAGTAATCTATTTATTACTATAGCTAAGTTTAAATTCGTGTCTAATATACTCCCTAATAGTAGGGGTAATAGGTAGGACTATAGTAATAGTAAGACTACTAGTAACGGTAAGACTACTAATAATAGTAAGACTATAGGTAGCGAGTTAAACTACTAAGGATTAGATATATCGAGTAATTTATAGCCTTAATTAATATCTATCTAGAGTATTATAGCCTATAAACGCGACTATATATTATTAAGGCTTTACTACCTAATTTTAGTAGGGGACGTTTAATAATTTGCGGGCTACTAGCGTCTAGCTAATGCCTTCGCAAACTGCTATAAAAAAGGAATTGTTTAATGTCCGTATTACTTTAGTCCTAGAATGGTAGTATTCTAGAAGAAGTGTCACGTGACTGCGCGAAGACGACTTCGTGTCCTTCCTTAAGCAATATTCTATTCCAACCATTTGCCCTCAGGGATGCCGAAGCTTCAAGCGGCAACTGTTTCCAATCAAATAGTACGCAAGCGAAAACGAAAGGCCCATTCGGACTCGACTGACGTCCAAACCAATGGATATCCAGATGACCAGGTTACATCAACCAGTACGACACTCCCCACCAAGTCACATGATGGACCTCGCAAAGGCAGCAAGCCTCCTTTGTTACGCCGAACCTCATCAACGGTTGTCGAAAGTACGATCCCCTGGCCTGAAGGCCTCACCAAGCTAGCGCAGACACATCGCGCCCTCAATCTGGTCTACACATTCTGTTGCACTCGAAAGCATTTAGCCACCACATTCGAGACCATCAAGAAGGCTGTTGAGGGTCACATCAAGCGAGAGCTGCTCATCACAGATGTTGCGAGGATCAAGGCCCTCATTCCCCAAGCAATCAACTTCGCGTATGTGGATGAAGCCAGCCTGCAGGTTGCCGTGCTTGGGGAAGAGGATGGAATCAAGGGTGGTAGGGCCAAGGAATTTCGGTCTCTTGAGCTCTCCAGGGTGGAAGGAGCCAATCAATGTGATGATCATGGGAAGAGCAAGGAATTGCTGCTGTTCGAGTTTATTGACGGCGACCTGAAGCGGCAAGTTACCAACACTAAAACGGGGGAACCTACGAAGGCGTTCCGGAAACTTCGAGATGAAGACCTAAAGATGCCGGTCTATAGTCACAAGCAGATGATGAAGTTGATAGAAAAGAGAAATACGAAATTCACGTCAGCTGTGAATGCCTTCTTGAACCACTGTGCTGCGGACAACGTGAATCCTATAGAAACCATACAAGAGAGAGAAAGCGAATACATACCCGTTTCTCTCCAAAGTATCAGCAATACGGTAGCGCCAGTACCTGCGAAGCCTCCGCCAACAATACCTGCAGAGCGTGACAGCGTTGCGAGCATCATAGCGGATGTCAAAGCTATGGACTGGTACACAGGCCAAATTGTACCCGATGGGCACCGCGTCTTTGATCCTCAACAGCCCGTCTTTGGAGACCTCAATTTTCAGTTATCACAAAATCTTGTTAATGCCCTTTACAATACCAGAGGTATAACTCAGCTCTATGCTCATCAAGCTGAAGCCATAAACAATCTGTACGAAGGATCTAATGTCATCGTGTCGACCTCTACAAGCTCTGGAAAATCTTTAATTTATCAAATACCCATGTTACACGAACTTGAACAGGATCCAAATGCTCGTGGGATGTATATATTTCCTACCAAAGCACTTGCTCAGGACCAGAAACGAAGTATGAAAGAACTCTTGACATTCATGCCCGGTCTCGAGAATCTGATTGTTGACACATTCGACGGAGACACAGCCGTGGGTGATCGACATCTCATCCTTGACGAAGGTCGCATCATCTTTACCAATCCCGATATGCTGCATATTACTATTTTGCCTCAAGAAAATAAGTGGCGAACTTTCTTACAAAATCTGAGATTTGTGGTAGTAGATGAGCTTCATGTCTACAACGGTCTTTTCGGCTCTCATGTAGCGTTCATAATGCGAAGGCTGCGAAGAATATGCGCGGCGGTGGGAAACCGCATAGTGAAATTTGTCTCTTGTTCTGCCACGGTCGCTAATCCTGAAGAACACATGAGAACGATATTTGGGATAGAGAATATCAAGCTCACAGATTTCGATGGGTCGCCATCTGGTAGGAAGGAGTTCTTGTGCTGGAACACGCCGTTCAAGGACCCTGGGGACCCAACATCTGGCCGAGGAGATGCCATGGCTGAGACTGCGAGACTCTTTTGTCAACTCATCTTACGCGGTGTCAGGGTCATCGCATTCTGTCGCGTGAGAAAGCAGTGCGAAGTGCTCATTACCGCAGTGCGCAATGAGGCGGGAAACCTCGAAAGACCTGACCTTGCTGCACGAATCATGGGATATCGTGGTGGCTATGCCCCCCAAGATAGACGGAAAATTGAGAAGGAAATGTTCGACGGGAAATTGATGGGCATTGTTGCCACCAATGCTTTGGAGCTCGGAGTGGATATTGGATCACTTGATGCCGTCATCACAGTTGGCTTCCCTTACACGATTTCCAATCTTCGACAGCAAAGTGGCCGGGCTGGCCGTAGGAACAAGGACTCCCTCTCCGTCCTGGTCGGCGATTGTTTTCCAACTGACCAATACTACATGGAGAACCCGGACGAGATCTTCACCAAACCCAACTGCGAACTGCAGGTTGATTTGCAGAATATGCTGGTGCTCGAAGGTCACATTCAATGCGCTGCTTTCGAAATGCCTATCTCTTCTGATGAAGACAAATTATGTTTTGGTAAACAATTACCTGAAATAGCCGAAGAGCGCATGGTCAAAGATCCTCTGGGATTCTATCATTGCAACGAACGTTTTCGCCCGCAGCCTTCGAAATGTGTTGCCATTCGAGATACAGAGGACGGACATTTCGCTGTCATAGATATAACTAATGGCCGCAATATCGTGTTAGAAGAAGTCGAGCCATCGCGTGCTTTTTTCACAATTTACGAAGGAGGTATCTTCTTGCATCAAGGTTACAAGTATCTTGTCAAGCATTTCTCTCCAGAAGAGAAACATGCAAAAGTCATGCTAGTCAATGTCGACTGGACCACACAACAGCGTGACTTCACAGACGTCGACCCGATTGAGACAGAAGCCATTCGCCGCATTCCAGACTCCCTTTCACGAGCTTTCTATGGAGGTATCAAGATCAGACAGACCGTCTTTGGCTTCTTCAAAGTTGATAAGAAACGACGCATTCTTGACGCGGTTGAAGTCGACAGTAGGTCGTAGAAGAGAATGACATAGGAGACGTGCTAAGCATTTACGTAGATCCACCGATCGATATATTTTCTAAGGTCAGTGATTCCCCACTCCTATTCACGAAGGTGGCCCAAATGAACTGAACCAAATTACAGGGGATGTGGCTCGACCTTCCAAAGGCATGTTATACTCAACAAAGGCTTGGTGTAAGCGTGAAAGCTGATAGCAACGTAGTCTGCTCTTCAAATCCTTAATTCGAGACGTCTGAACGTAGCGGCGGGGATTCATGCCGCCGAGCACGCCCTCTTGAGCTTGATGCCACGTACGTTGTGACTTCCGATCGGTCCCTCCACCTCCTCCATCTCTTCTGTGAGATTTCAGGCTGTCTTATTACTGCATGCTCCCCAGATCTGACTCATGCCTTCACCTCATGCTTTGCTAGCAATGCTGACTCGGAAACCTTCCAGAATTCGTTATCAGTATGCCGGGAGACGTACGGACAGAGTGTAAGAATGCTCTTAAGGAATTTGCGACAAAAGAAACATCTCGAAAGCGTCCTGCAAGGCTGACATTCTACGACGCAAAGGTAAATCGCGCTCCCTCGATGCTATCACATCTTATCACAATATAACATAGTAGAACTAGAATTACTGACTCTGTGGTTGGCGTTAGGGGGGTGCTGGAGGGTCAGGCATTTCGGTGAGTGTTCATATGCTAATCGCGTCCTCGTATCTAGTGCTAACAGTTTCGTTCTTCAGACCAAAGCATTCGAATTCATAGACCTCTTACTCGTGCGAGCATGTGATCGAGTAATAGCATGTCATTGCGAGCAGGGATGCTTGGAATGCTGCTGCAGCGAAGCCTGTCACGAAAACAATATGGTGATGAGCAAGGCAGGGGCGGTAAATATATACCAAGTCCCGATTCAGATGGACACAGCTGATACCGGGTTGGCTTAGGAGGTCATCCTGAAATGCTTGCTGGGCCAGGAAAGTTCTATAGATCTCGATGCTTTACCCTATGGTCCTGACGATGAACAATCACCCGCCGGAATCGAGACTGTTGTACTTGCCGAGCCAGTGAAATCTGCACGGGGAAAGGTACTGGAGGAAGTACTGATCAAGAGGGAAGCTGGCGGGATGCGGCGAGTAGTCGTCAACCACGTGGGTGACGAGGAAGACCACGACATCATTGAGATCAAGGCGGAACCAGAAACGTAGAACCAGGACGCAGAGCTCAGGTAGACCTTGGAAATTCGGTCTCTATTACGACACTTCGATCTGCGTATCGCGCTGGATGAGACTAACTTCGATGCGTGAACGTGATATTTGTCTAGAGTCACGTCAATGTTAAAAATCCTCTAGGATGCATGACTTATCCATTCAAAATTGATGGGAGGACCGCTCCATATCCTGTTTCGTCTATGGAACTTCAGATATTACGCGGGCTGAAGAGCATGGATGACCATGCTTGACACTGGGTTATGACTTCTTCGTCTTGCGACAGGTACACCATCCCTACCAGGTATCAACGCTAAATACCGTAATGCATCAACGGACTCGTCTCCCACAATGCCCCTCGCAAGTGCTGCCTCCTGAACAATCATTGTTGCCGGCCTTCGTTTCTCACGCACATTCCCTTGAAATTGTAGGAAAAGGTTGGGTAAGAACGAGACAGGTCCAAAGTTGCCAGGGCTACATGATGAGGGGGCGCTGATCTTGAGTTATCGATTCTCCGACATGCTTTGCTGCAGATTTCTGACTTCGTGATAAAGCGCTTTGCTTTCTGCTTCGCCCAACTGCCGCGTGTTAGCGTAGAATTTGGAGAGTATAGTATCAACCAACCTTTAGAAGGTGAGGCACAACTTTGCCATCTTCTAATACAGCGAACTGGAAGCTTTTTCCCATGGGTTCTTTGCCGCGAGCACCGATGGTCATGCCCTTCAGCACTGGCGCGTTCAAGAGCACCCTGAATGTCTGATGTGCACGCATGATAAAACGTCCCGTCTTCGTGTTTTGGTCTCCATCTGATATTTTTACGTTCAATTTGAAAACTCCCTTTCCTCCCTCTTTCCACGCCCGGTCCTTGAAGGTGTAGAGGCTAGCTCGCGAAGAGAGAACAGTAGTTTCATCAATCTCACCAGTCTCGACTACAATGGGTGAGCAATTTTATCATTGAAGATAAGGATGGCCTACCATCCTGATGCTGAAATCTAGCATCGACCTCATCGGCTCCACCCTGGTCATCCTTTCCCAGGCCTTCGCCCTCGTCATCGCTGTCCACGTCCTCGTCGCCCTCATGAGCTGATGAGTCTATGGGCCTGATTGTGCCGTTGGCCGAATCTAATCTTGCATCTTTACTTGGAGCTGCGAAGTTCACTAATTGGCCTGCGCCGCTGGCGCCACCGCCAAAGCCACTACCAAAGACAGATCCCCCGAAAAGACCGGGTTTCGTACCACCCGTCGTACCAAATGAAGATAGCTTATTAGTACCAAACCCTGATGATGAAGTTTTTGCGAACGCTCCGAAACCACCGTTGACTGCTAGCTGAGTGCTCTGAGTCCCACCGTCCTTAGAAGATCCAGTCGTTTTACCCCCAACGGTGGCCGCAGGAGCGAAGAGGCTGGGAGTCGTAGCAGAATCAGACAGAGCACCCAATGTACCGAACGGTGAGGTCGTTGAGCTTGCGTGAGCGGCAAACGCTGAAGAAGCAAAGAGAGCGGCGGATTTCTGGGACTGTGTGTCGGATGCAGGTTTTGTAGGGGACACGCTGCCGGTGTCAGCGGTGGGCGGAAGAAGTATAGAGGTGCTTCCAAAAGGAGCAGAGGGAGTCAACTAGTACTGAATTAGCTTCGGAACATCTAGCCTCCCATCTCTGCGCATACTTTCGCTGCCTCCCCAAAGCCATCTGCCGCGGAGAACGGCTCTTTCTGAGACGGTGTAGAGCCTTCCCTCGAATGTACACCTTCGCTGCCAGCTCGCTCGTCTTGTATTCGTTCAAGCTCATCAGATTTCCGTTGGGCCCTCAGTCCTTCAGTTGCTGGGATCTTCTGCTTCTGTATTGGGTCCGTTTCTGCGTCGAATTGATCCCTACTCCGCTTTCTTCGAGGACTTGGAGCCGAGTCCCGCATCTCTTGATCTGGTGGAGCCTTAACTAACTCTATCGAGGACTTTTCCGGGGCTGTACCTTGATCGTTGGTATTCGGATCTTGCGCAACTTCCATGGGCCGTGGGACCTCGGGTTTCTGCATAGAGACTGTTTGTGGTTCGTCGGAGACGTGACTCAATGGCCTAGGTGACTTGACCTGATTTAGATCGTACTCCTGTTCCTCTTCTAAGGTCGTGTCCACACCCCACGGTAACCGATTTTCCTTGCCTTCACCAGTGCGAACATCTCTCGATCTTTTCCTTGCATGGCCTTTAGGCCTACTGTGCGTTCTGTCGCCGGCACTGATATCTTCGCATGTGTCAGTTATTTCGAGACCATCGAACGATCGTTTCTTGAGTGGTCTCCCGCGAGAAGGGTCAATTTCTGCGATACTGGTTGCGTTCGCTGGTTTCAATTCTGCCTTGTCGACGTTAAAGTTATGACTATCATTGGCGTCAGGTCCTACCTCTTTAGCACTCGTGGCATGTTGTGAGATAGAGGCGATGGATGTTTTCTTCAGCTTCTCCCGTACTGGTTTCTCGCTGGCATCACAAATACTTGTAGCTTCTGGAGGTGAGCGAACATAGCTCGAAGTATCGTGTGGAGCATTCCCCATTTGTGTAGGCTCATCGTTTTCAATGTACACTTGCTCAGAGGATTCTTGTGTCATAGTGATGATAATTTCGTCGACGTTCACAAGTCTAGGTTGGAGGTCACACCTGCAAGACTGAGTCTAAAGGGCGGTGTTCGATCGAGTCTTTGAGGTACCAGATCGATCTCACGAGATGACTATGCAAACATCCGTAGTCATGACCGGCCGCTTGATTAGTTTGCGAGAATGAAGAGCATCCAACTCCAGCTGCTCTAGGCAGAGGAGGTAGCTGAGAACTTTCTTGTCACTTGGAGGGGGTCTGGAGACTACCTCGCCGCAACGGAGAGGGTCTGATCTGTATCCGAGGATAATCAATTGGAATTGGCTGCGATCAGAGTAGCTACAGAGAGTAGGATGCAGCGATGGGAGATCTTAGCTTATTGGCATTGAACGAGATCGATCTTGGCGGTCGAGGTGAGAAAACATGTGTTGTTCGCGTGTGAACGAAGAGTCGAGTAATCCTAGCCAGTGGGAACAGTTTCTGGAGGTAGATCACCGCTATGATGCCTCGTGGATCGTCAACCCCACTGTCATCCAGTTATAATCTTCAGTTCAAGCCTTGCTACTACTGCTTTTCCGTCACGTATTAGGAGTCAGGCAAAAAGTCCTGGAAAGTCTACGTGTCACTACAGCTGAGCAGTTAGGAGCCTCTATATGGTAGAGGTCTGGTCATACGAGAACGTCTCTCACATTATCAAAGATGTCTTCATCTTTCCGGCCGGATTGAAGTAGAATTAAGGGGACTAGCTGATGAAACAGAGGCAGCCCAGTCCAACATAAAATACAAATAAAGGGTATACTGCAATGCCAACCCTATTTGTAACCACCCCTGAGCCACCCAGAATACTGACACCTGCAGCGAGCGACCATGCGATCAGAACGATGTAGATGGGAACACGGGCTATCGTCCCGAGTTGGAGAGCGCTGAGCATAGCGGCGATGACGAGCGGAAAGAGGGTGTACCCGATGATGCATATTGACTGGAAGAAGGAGCTTGACAAGAATGTGAGCGAACAATGAGCGATATAAGTCGAGATTGGCTCACATATTCCCACCCAATAGCTTGATTTGCATTGTGACAACTGCTTCTCCTATCCAGACAAGTGCAAAGACCCCAGAAAAGACAGCCGTTCTTTGCGCTCCGGAGACAGTCAAGGATAGCAGCAAACTGAGAAGCAAACAGAATATGAGTGGTCCCCTAACACAAAAGGTCAATATGAATCAAGCAGAAGCTGTTGCACCAATTGGCTCCGAAATCGTACCAAAGGTCCCAATCCCTCAGACCCTCACTCGTACCACCTTGAAGAACTACGGTTGCATTTGGCCACCGTCCAGCAACCCCACGAAAGCCTCCTGCAAGACTGTCATTTTCACTCCTTTCTGTACTTCCATTTCCTCCACCTCGCTGTAGCAAGCCTCCGAGCAGGTATTTGGGCCACAGTACTTGTCTCATCTTTTGCCATACCGCTAGAAGATCTCGTGATAGCGTCTCCCAAACCGACTCATCAATAGTATTTGTTGGCGCACGTCGATCCTCGCCAGGGATTGATGAATTGAGATAGGGTTGGGACAGTGGGTTTCGCGAAGAGGATTGGATGTTGCCCGTCAATGGAGCCTGATCCGAACTTGATTGCAATGGATCTTCTAAATCGTCGATATTTGCTGTCGAAGTAAGTCTCGGCATGCAGGTTGCACCAAGCTATCGGACTCTACACACCATCGTCTGGGTCTATGAGATCTTGCTCAATCTCAGTATTATCGTAGTTCTCATAGGGATTGCCTGCCCTTGCACTCGCCGTCATGGCCATGTGCGTAGCCAGTAACAGTTTGGAGCTCTACTAACGAAATGGGTGTCTCGCTGCCTGCAGCTGCAAGGTTGTGTAGATACGTAGTACTGGTCTTGAGTTAGGGTAAGAGTACAGTCAGTAGTAGTTTTGAATTGAGAAACCTTGGCGCTGAAAATAATCTTGTATGTAAAGCATCGGCTATCAGTTGGCTTTTCTTTGCTACTACTCGGGAATAACTAAGAATGGTTGCATGCAACGTTAGGTGTATCTTAAAGGGTAGTATTTCAGCATTAACACACAGAAATAGGAGTTTTTGATCCCGTCGTTCGGCAGTACTGTTCTAAGGTACATGTCCAGGTGTCTAGGTAGAACTAGCTAAATATTACTTTTGCATACCTACTACTCTACCTAGTTAGATGTATATTTCGTAGTAGGCACGAGTCATTTCGAATATTTAAATTATGATATAGATTTGCGCCATGTAGGTAAAGAAGCCTTCGCAAACACCTACTGTACTTTACATAGTAAGTTAGCTCCCCTTCGAATCTCTCAGCCAGCTAGTAGTCTTGAGTGACTTCAGCGGGCATGTCAACTTCGTAGAATTGTAATCGTTACAGATCTACTTCACGTATTGGGAACCTGGTCAAAGGAGACCCGAGCAACATCAAGCTTAAGTACGTGAGTCGTATGATATAAAGCATCAACAACTGCTACGCTCGTATGGCGCTGATGTCGTTACATCTGTCTCCTGAGCTTACTCTCCTTTTCCAAAACTGAAAGTCTCTCACCTTTGCTCCAAGTCACCTTTCTGCCGCTAGCTCTGGATCTCGTAAAACCCTGAGCTGATTGTCGCTGGGCAAGTATCGTTCGTTATGCCGAGTGTTCAGCGATTCGTTGATCAGCGGCAGCAAGCTCAACCTGATTCTCGATCTCAGGCATTGGCACATCTGCACAAAGTGCCTGTTCCCATTACTAAGCTGCAGCATACGGAACAAAGACAATCGCCTCCAAATCACAGTAATAGTCTTGTATCTAGTTTTCCCTCTTCGAAGCAGGTCACTCATCAGTCTGGAGATCGCTTGGCTCAGACTTCCAATGATCATGGTAACGGATTTGACACGGATGCAGAAGGCCTCGATGACACCACATTCACGAGCGCTGGATATAACATCAAAGACCAACAAGGTAATGAAGACGGCATTAGTCGTGGGTCTCGTTCGCCTCTTCGAGCCACCAACGAGTCTCGTCGATATGAGCAAAACATTATGCAGCCCGCGACTGATGACCTGACCGTGGATGGGGACGATGGGAGCTACGAAGAAAGTGAAGAGGGCGACAGTGATGATGAGGAAGGGGAGGACGACGACCATTACGAAAAGTCAATCCACCCTGATATCATGCAAGAGCTCAACAGCCTAGGCTACGCTCAATTTCGTCAGGAAAACATGTCCTTCTCTAAGGATGTCGCCTTCGAACCAGACGTGGAGTTTCCGTCTACGCGCAACTTCCATTCTGTTGTCACTGCAACGACGAACGGCAGAATTCAGTTCCCAAGGGCAGCAGAGGCTCAGCCCCGCGGTCACAACATTGGGGGGAAAAGTGATAATTCGCACTCTGTAGCTCAATGCCAAGATCGACGACGACCTGCGCCGGAAGGAAAGCATACACTATCTCAAATTCCCCAACAGCAAAGCAGGGGACCTGTCCAGCAGCCTGCAGATCCAGTCCCACCACTACCCCTATGGGGAACAGTATCGATCAAACAAACAATCGCTCAACAACAACCAACGCCTCTGCTCCAGCCACCTTTGTCAAAGCTACAATCACATGATGGACAGGCTGAGGCAAAACTTAATGATGGCATTGCCAACGAGAATGTACCTATTGTAGGCGAGAACATCATGATGTCACCAAGAATCTACCCTATTAATACCAGCAAGACCGCGAATCTTCAAAAGCGTCTTGAGGCTGGTATGCGATCAAACATAAACCCTAAGGCAATGTCAGTCTCAAACGAGATCGCTGGCCACGGCGATGGCGAGTTGTCCATTGGCGAAGAGCATGAACTGGGTGAAACATTCGAAGAAGGGTCTGTTGCAAACGAAGAACGCGGAAAGACGCGGAAACGCAGTAGAAGCATTGACTACAGCGCTGGTGAGCTCGCTGGCATGAGTTTCGGTCGTCTCAGCGCTGAGCCCTTTAATCTTGACCCACAAGTTGAAAAGGGAGTATTACTACCACAGCCTGCAGGCGGTACCTTAATGGAGAAGTTAGATTATCTTGTAAATTTGAAAGATCAGGTGGTTAAGGTCTCTCAAGAGAGGTCATTTCTGGCCTCGTTGCCGATGGATGAATATGAGGAATGCGGAGACATTATGGTTGAGAGGTTCAGTGACTTCGTAAAGACGTTCAAGACTGCTAGGCAGCAGAGGAGAAAGATAGCGAAGGAGTTTGAGGACGAAATCGCGAAGCGGGAAGAGCTGGTAAGGGACAAGATTAATGCCTTTGAGAAGGATCTGAATAGGTTGAAGACGGGCGGAGAGGACGTCGTGAGGAAGAAATTGGTTCTGTAAGAGGGGCGTTCTGTGAAGTATGCACCGAACGTTCAGGCTCTTGTAGATTTGTCAGGATTCATGGCTGGGATTCTAGGGTTGCAATTCGCGCATTTTTGCTATACCTACATTCGCTGTTCGAGCCCTGGCCGTCTCCATGATCATAAAGGTCGTACCTTTGTCGTTCGAATGTTGCCTCTATATCCAAGCCATGCATACCATTAGGATATCAGAGTGCCAGACGTCCCGCATAAACATCGTGCAACCCCAATACCTGAGAAACGAAGGTACGTGTATCAACATGTCAGCACTTCTCTGACCCACCAATCGAGGAGATCCTGCATTGTTCCCAATGTCTCCCCGCAGCGAAGCATCGATGCTGCTTCGTGACCACCCCCAATACCTTCAACTCCTATCAACCCTTCCGTCTCTCTCCACTTCTTTTCAGCTAGGGCACCTGCCTTCCTGACCACTTCCTCATCATCCTCATTCTTGTACAAATCGCATCTGTCACATTCCTTGCACGCGCCTCCTGTGGCCCGAAAGTGCTGGCAGAAGTGCCTGTAGCCTTCCCCTCCATCGCCACGACCCAATCCCTGGCGGCAGATGTAGCACATCGAATAGCCGCAAATGCAAGTCAGCTTGTTGCATCCGCTGTCTTTGACAAATCCAAGCCGACATCGCGGACAAGTCCGTTTCAAGGCCGCAGTACGTGCGGCCTCGACCGTAGTGCGAAGTGAAAGTGTTGCCGACTCATGACAGGTATGCGGATCTCGCCATATCTTCAAGCAGTTCAGGCAGGATGGAAGCTCGCACTCAGGAGAGTAACACTGAAATCGCCGCGGACGGTGTCGGGCACGAGAGAGTCTTGCTAAGGACCCGGAAAGCATAGTTGCAACACGTGGAAGAGCCTGGAAGGGACGCAGGTGAGATGTCAGGCTGTAGATGAACAGCAGAGGAAGGGAACATAACATTATTACCAAAAGTACGACAGCTGACCTAAGATTGGTGACATTCAGCTTGTATCGGATAGCCGATGAAGGAAAATAGAGCTCATCGACCTCAGCATACGCGCAGAATGGGCAATGAACAAAAAGAAGACGAGATTTGCAGACAACCTCATCAGCAAAACGTGAATCTAGCTTCGCCAAAACTTCCTTACCACCTATAGACTGTAGCATGGCGCGCCGAACAACGATCTGCGATAGATTTCCATCGCAGCCTTCCTCCGACATTGATGCAATACATTTGACTTGGCCATGGGCATGGTCGATACTTTGTTCCCAATTTTGGCCAAAGAGCGCTTCGCTAACGGTATGCCAGATGCACCGAAAACAGATGACGTGTCCACCAGTAGTGCAGGATGCCATTTGTTCGAAGGTAGTATCCGTGTAGCAGCATTCGCATTCATATAGAGCCCCAAAACGCTTGGCCTCAGCCTCGTTGATTGCAATCGCAGCCGCCCAATCTTTGGCTTCTTGACCTTCCCTGACACTGTCCAGATACGGCCTTAATAGGCTTTGATAGAGTTCTAAATCTAACTCAGTGTCCCCAGTCTCTCTCAATGTAGGCATGGTGATAGGATCTTCGAATTGTGCTGTAGGCCAACACATCATGTAGTGATCCTTGGAAGAAGAGCGAGCCGGCCGCCTCCATTTCAACAGCAAGGCACTGAAAGTGTTCCTCCAGGTCTTGCTTGCGAGTTCCTGAAGCGTAGGTCTCGCTCGGCTATAACAAAAGTTTTCCTCAACAAGGACTGCCTCGATCTTGCTTCTACTGAGGACTCTGAACTCTTTATACAGCATCCTTCTCGCGGCCCATTTATAACTAGCTCGTCTAAACTCATCTTCCGCGTCAACTGGTGGCTGATTGATTGCCGGTACGCTCGCCTTTGATGTTGGCCGGGCAATGTCGACGCGCCATCGACCCCTGACCCATTGATCTTGATGCTTCAGGATTTGCTCGACCACCATCTGTAAACGACTGTCTCCAGCGAAAGTCTGCAACATTTCACGAAATACCTCGGGCACTATGCGAGGAAAGACGACTGCAAGGACGGATAGATGGTTGTTCAGCTCTATCAGGGCTCTTTCATCGCCGTCCTCTTCCATTGTCGAAAAACCATCCTTGCTCATGGGCGATGTGATTTACTTGCGCATGTAGTCGAGTCCCGACTATTGTAGCGCCGAGATTACTCATTTGATCAGCAGTTGTTCCGAAAAGTTAGCTCTTGGTAGTGAGGCAAATCACTCATATTGACGTTGATGGTCTCAGATTAGTTGAAGGTATGTAAAATAACATGTGCAATTTCCGACAATTTCACATGGATAAAGATTTATATATGCAAATTGCATGTTTTTTAATTATTGATCTAGGCTCAGTGGTTAGTTCCATAATGTTCGACACCGGTGAAAATTGTTGAATGGTATTAGGTCTAGTCGTATGATTGTCGCTTCGGGTTATGACCTGGATGTCAATAGACATTCCTAGATTTGTGACAGGTCCCGGGTGTATGTGTACGCCCGCATCTCTTCATGGTACTTACTAAATTTTCCATAAGTCAAATCCCGGCTGAGCCCAAATTTTTTAGAGATCCTCCGCCTGTAGAAGGGTTCACCTAGTAACCGTCTACACCTACCTTAGCGGCGGGCAACGGATCCTTTAGACGGTCTATAGGTAGTAGTAAGTTAGGAACAGTAATTTTTACGGTAAATTAAGATTTCACGTATAATATTATAGATATTAATCTAAAATACAGTATCTAATTCCTAGCTATTAGTATATTAGTAAACTAGGAACCTGTATAGAAAATTCGAACTACTAAATCTACTAAAAGCGACTTTTTCAGGTAAAATACTAGTAATAAATAGGAAAATTATAGGTTTTATTTATTCTAGCCTAAAAGTCCTAAATATAGAAAATCCGGATTTAAGGCCTTAAATCCGTGATTTTCCTCTAGCGCTAGGAAGAAATAGGAAGCTTATTATAGTTATAGTAGCTATATTTATTAGTAAGATCTTAACTCGCCTCTATATCCTATTATAATATGCTTTTATTAGTAATTAATATAACTTAGCGTAATCTACTTAGAGCGCTAAGCCTAATATAGCTTAGTTTAGATAGGTAGACTAGACGTCTTAATATCTAGAAAATAATAGCTCTTATAACCTATAAATCGTACTAGTTTATTCGTACCCTAATAGCTACGTCGGTAAGATCTTAACTCGCCCCTAGGCCCTTGGAAAAGGCCTTATACCCGCAGGCTCGGGGCCGCTCTAGGCTCTAAGGGTAGCGTCACGTAACTACTAACTAAGTAATATTTCTAAAATCTACTAGTTTATAAATTCTAGGAAGTTACGTAACTACTTACTAAGTGAAACTATATTACGTAACTATCTACTAAGTAGAACTTTAAAAGTTTTAATATTCTATAATTAATAGGGGACTTAGGTAGCGTACCCTAGAGCTACCCCTAACGCCACCCTAAAAGTAACCCTAGAATTACTTAATTTAGCCGATTTCTACGCGGGGGTAATACGCTAGGGTAGGCTATAATAGGGGGCGATAGTATAGTAGCTATATTAACTTAAGGTATTAATAATAATATAATAGCGTTAGTTACGGGAACTATAATACTATTACCTAGTACTTAGAAGCCTAGCCGTAGGGTAACGCGACGCTATTACCTAGCGCCTAGAAGCCTAATCTTAGGGTAGCGCGACGCTATTACCTAGTACCTAGAAGCCTAATCTTAGGGCGGCCCTAGGCGGACTCGTATCTACCCCTACGGCCCTAGGGCAAGCTTTCTTAAATTACAGCCCTTGGGGCCTGGGGCGGCCTGGGGCCGGCCCTAGGTACCCCTCCGGGTTTTTAGAAATTGCCGACGTAGTAGTAATACTAGAAGATCCTAAATAGATATACTAAGTTATCTATTTAAACCAGGTCTATTTAGTAGTAATTAGCTATTCTTAAGAGGATTACGGGGTATAAAAGTTACTTCTACTCTATTCTATCCTATTACCCTATTAAAAGATTTCTATTTATTAGCCTTAATAAATCTATTCTTCTTTATTCTATTCCCTATACTTCTTCTAAAAATTAGAGGTAGAAATCTAGAGCTAGAAAGCCCTTTATATTATTTAACCTAGTTTAATCTATTATTATAACTAATTATAATACTCTCATTTTTACCTTCTACTTATATAATTTCCTCTTTATAGAACTTAAATAAGTAAACCTAGTTAACTATCCTAATTAGTACCTTATTAAGTACCTTATTAAGTATCTTACTTAGAATAGTCTTAGACTAGCTTAATATAGTTTAAGAGTAGTAGCGGATCTTAAAAGATTAGCCTAGCCGGAATCCTAGTAGTCTAGACTAGAGCTAGAGATATTTCTAGCTACTTTATAAGATTTTAAGTAAGGTACTAAGACTACCTAGTATTTATTAAGGGCCCTTCTATCTATTAGAACCCTAGATTCTAGAATAACCCTAGTAAGGATAGCTAATTAAATTAAATTAGGGAGGAATAATTTAAGCCTTAATAATCTAGTTAACCTACCTAAATCTATAAAGGTAGCCTAGGGTAAATCCTTAGTAGTAGCTAAGAAATAAGTTATACCTTATCTAGGTATAGCGGAATATATTTCTAGGTAGATTAAGGAAGCTATAGGAATCTAGAAGAATTTAGGTAATATAGGGTATTTAAAAATAGTATATTAATAAGACTATATTATAGTACTAATTATTATAAGAGAATTAATTAAGAGGACCCTAGGATATAAAGCCCTATTCCTTTAAGAACTAATTAATAATACTAATATAAGGGTTACTTAGGCTATCTACTAACTCTTATTAGAAGCTAAGAAGAAGTCTTTTTAATTAGAAGCTAAGTAATAACTTATTAGCTACTTATACTCTATTATTAAAAATAAAGAAAGATTCTAGAATTAGTTAAATAAACCATATAATAGGCCTAATAAATAGGGTAATTTTAATCTTTTTTAATAAGTAATTAAAGAGGTTACCTCTAGCTATTATCTATTACTTATATAGCGTAAGCTAGCTCGCCCTCTAAGAAGAGGGTTATAAGCTAATAAAATCTAGCGTTTAATATTAAATAGAGCCTATTAAGAATAAAAAGACCCTTTTAATTAAGAAGTTAAAGAAGATCTAATAAGAATATAATATAATAGGTCCCTACTTACTCCTAGCTTTAAATTAATTATAGCTAGTTTATAAGGTTAAAATACCCTAATACTACCCTATTAAGATACCTAGCTAGAGACTTTTATTCCTCGCTAACCTTTTATAAAGGATTAGTCTAGAGTATTCTAGCCTAACTATTATTAATAAAAACCTAAGTTATAATATCTTTTAATAAAATAAAATAAGTTAATATAATTACGCGTAAAGGTTATTTAATAGGAAGTAGAACTCTATTATAATTAAAATTATAACCTTAGCCTAGAACCTAGGTTTATTTCTTAGGAAAATTATTAGTTAAAGTTAATATTAGGGTATTATAATTATAAACTACTTAGGGCTAGATATTTAAATCCTCCTTAGGACTTTCCCTAAGAATTTTAACTAGACCTACCCTAAAATTATATTAATAGGTATAACTATTATTAATATAAGGACCTTAATAAATATCTACCTTAATTAAGGGAGTATAAGGAGTAAAACCTTTAACCCTAAGAAATTATAATATTTAATCTTAAAAAATACTTTATAACCTTCTTTATCCCCCGCTTTTATTATATAGTGGAATTATAAGGTAGTAGTCTAGTCCTTAGAGTACTCCTAATATATCTAAAAGGGGATATTCTAGAATAATATAATAGCCTTTTTATAAGGGTCCGCTAAGAAATAAATTATAATTTAGCTATTTAAGAAGATAAATTTCTTTAAGAATATTAGCCTAATTAATTTAAATTAATAAAGGAAGCTAAGAAGATAAAGTTTTATTTTAATTAACTATTACTTACCCTTAACTAATATTTAATTTAAAAGACTAACTACTTATATAATATAGGTATTAGTAATAAGGATATAATTATTAAGTATTTATAATAAGGCCTTAAGTTAAACCTAGTACTTATAATTCTAATATAAGAAGAAGGGGATATTATAAAAAACTTTAATAGGTAAGTCTAAAATAATAAGGTAGTAGCTAAGTAGGTTTATAAGATAAATAGACCCTATTAGAAACTAGTAGTAATTCTAATATTATAAGTACTATCTCTAGCTTAAGTCTAGTAATTATTTAGTAATCTAGTAGTTAAGGGGATTATCTAATTAGCCGACCCTAAGGTTATAAAGATAAAAAGATATCCTTTAAAAAAAATAGCTAATAATTAATAACTTAAAAGAACCCTACCTTATCTTTATTAATATTATAGTAGAAATTATTAGGATAGTAATTATAATAATAAAAAGAAAAAGTCCTTAAAGGTTAAGCTAGAGGAGGAAATAGATATTAATTTAACTAATAAGGATTATTATAATAGGGATAATAATCTTAATCTATATAATCTAAAGACTTATATAACTTTAAAGATCCTTATAAATAAAGAGTTATAGGGGGAAGCCTCTTAGGGCTCCTAACTAGTAGTTAGAGCCTATTAAAGGGTAATAACTCTATTAATAGCTTAAATATTATTACTAGAAAAACTTTAGAACTATCTTATCTTAATAACCTTACTATTTTATCCCTAGGGGGATTAGAACTTAATATTTTTACTTTTCCTACTATATTAACGGGAGTTAGTATAGATTTTAGGAAATTCTCTAGTATTATATACTAGTATATTAGTAAAGATAGTAGAATACTAGAGTTTTATTTTAATATTAGATCCCTAGTATCCCTTATTTCTAAGTATTATTATCTAGTATTCTTTAAAGGTTATAATATCTACCTTATAACTAGGGGGAAAAGGCTTTAATATAAGGGAGTTAGTTCTAGGGAGTTATTATTATAAGATTATATTAAGGTAGATATTAAGATATATAATTTAACTAAGGAACCTATTAAAGTATTTAGAGGAATCTATATAATTTTAAGACTCTTATATAATATAATTATTAATATAGATATTATAAAACTAAATATAATTAATATTTTATAGGGTAAATACTAGGATCTTATTATAATATATTAAATCTCTATTCTAATTAGAGTTACCTTTAAATTAGATCTAATTCTAAGGATCTACGCTAATATCTAAGAATTTATAATAATACTAATACTACTAATTAAACTAAAAAGGCTAAGGGTCTTAAAATATAAAAAGGTTAATATTTATACTAACTTAATAGTAATATTAAACTCTAGGATAGGATAAAATATATTAATTAAATACTACCTATTAGTAATAAATTATAACTACTTATTTAAACCTCTACTAAAGATTAGTTTCTAGTTAGGAACCTTTATATTAAGTATTTAAGTAGTAGTTAATAATAATTCCTAAGCCTACCTAATAGTAAATTTTAGTTAATACTCTATTAAATCTATAAAGGATAGCTATTAAGTAGACTATTAATATTATAAGAATTAGTAAAGCTTATAGAGGTAGATTTCTACTTTACTAATATTTATACTAGTAAATTCTAGGAGGAACCTAATATACCTTATATAGTAGATCTCCTAGAGGAGGTAGTAATTTAAGAAGTAGATATCTCTACTTATTAAGGGCCTAAATATTAAGAATATATTAAAAAGGTACTTAAAAAGTATAATATACTTTTTTAAAATAGCTTAAAAAAGTTTAATAATAGTATTAAGATATTAATACCCTTTAAGGATAAATCTAATATAGTAGGATTAAAGTAGAACCCTTATAACCTTTCTTAAAGGGATTATAAGGCTATAAATTTAATTTTAGACCCCTTAGTAGAGTAGGGCTAAATTAAAAAGGTTCCTCTAGGAATACTATCTACTATATTATTACCGGCCTTTATAGTATAGAAGAATAGGAAGCTAAGAGTAGTAGTAGATTTATACAAAGTTAATATTAAGCTCTACCTAGATATATATCCCCTCCTAAAATAAGATATAATCCTAGAAGCGCTTAGTAGATTATAATATTCTCTTTTATTAACCTTATAGAAGGGTTCTTTTTAATAGGATACGCGCCCTTTAAACTAGTAGAAGATAATATTTATTAGCCCCTACTAGAGTTAGGAATAGCTAAAGGTCTTTATAATAGGGTTAATAAATACTTTAAGGTTCTTTTAATATTAAATAGAAATACTCTTATCCTTATACTTATAATAATTTATTCTAATATATATTAATAATATAATAATCTTTTAAACTACTCTTAATAACTATCTTAAGTACTTAGACTAAATCCTAGGGCTACTAAAAAAGAGTAGTATTATATTATCCCTAATAAAATATTATTTTACTTATTCTAGTATTACTACTTTAGGATATTATATCTCTAGACTAGGTTTAAGTATTATAAAAGAGAAAGTTAAAGTAGTTTAAAATATAACTTTCTTAATAAATCTCTAGGAATTTAAAACTAGACTAGGATTTTTTAGCTACTATTAAAAATTTATTAAATATTATATTATAATAGCGTGACCTCTTATTAGATTAAAAATAAAAGGCTTTAAGGGTAGCTTAAATAAGGGTTACCCCTAAAAGAACTATATATAAAAGAAGTATCTATTAGTAGATACCTCTAGCCCTTTATTAGTAAAGTCGTTACTATTAAAATTAATAATAAACCCTAATAAATCTAAAGAACCTAATAGATCTAGATTTAAATCTAGGTAGCTATACGCTAGCCCCTAATACTACGAAGTATAGGAAATACTTAAGGATAAACTATATAACGCCCCTACCTTAGTATTCCCTAACTTTAGTAAGCCTTTTATTCTTTATATAAATAATAGTAAAGAGAAGGGTTATAAAGTTATATTATATTAGATTAGGTCTTATAGGGTAGAAAGATTAATCTTATTTCTTTTTAAAGACCTTTTAGATATTAAAATAAGATATTAAGCTATAAAATTAGAGGCTAATACTCTAGTCTAGGCCCTTATAAAACTTCCCTAATTCTTTAATAATAGCGATTTTACCGTTATTATTAATTATACCGTATTAAAATTAGTACTATAAAATAAGATAAATAGATAGTAGTCTACTAGGCTAAATAAATAGGCGCTATATTTATTAATATTCTAACTAAGGATAAAAATTATTTATTAGGTAGGGAAATCCTATAAAAATATTAATAGCCTTTTAAGACTTCCTACTAAGAAACCTAATTTAATTAATATATTCCTAATAGTAGTTACTACGCCTTTTTACTTTATAAATATAGTTATTTATAAAGACTAGGTATAATTAGAAATTATTAATATACCTAGCTATTATAATTTAATTAAGGTTATACTTTATTATAAATAGCCTCCTTTTAGCCCTACTCCTACCTCTATTCCTATTCCTCTTTATCCACCTACTTCTCTATTAGCTAAGGTAGGAGAGAAGTTAGACTTAAAGAGGGAAAGGTAGCCTAATATTAAGCTAACTTAGGCTAACTTAAGCTAACTTAGGCCTAAATATTATTAACTTATATTTTATTAATACTATTTAGTATTTCTCTTATTCCCTAATATTAACTATAATACTCTCGCTAGCGTATTATATATTAGAGTACTGTTTAATAGAGCCTACTACTTAATATTAGCCTATATTTAAATCTAATAATATATTAACTTTCCTCCTAAGTTAACTCTAATCTATTAATTAAAGGCCCCTTTTTATTTCTACTAACGGGAGTACTATTTAAACTATAACGTTATCCTTAGGTTAGATTATTAGAGTCTAGCTTATAGTCTAGGTTATTAAGGTTATTAAGTAAGTCTTTAAATATAAAGTTTATAATTTCCTTATTATTATAATCTTCCTTTATACCTAAAATTTAGATAATAATAGCGCGTAATATAATCTTAATTACCTCTTATCTATCTACCCTTTAATAGTACTATATCTCCTTAATTTATTTAAAGGGTTTTAAAGATCTTATTAGCGTAGCTTTTAGGATTTAAATTTAAAGGCTTATACTCTTAATAATCTAACCCTTAAACTTTATTATCTACTATAAACTATATTAATATTCCTTAATTATATACTAAATTATTATTAATATTAGAACTATTAATTCTAGTATTAAGGGATTAAATATATACTTTATTAATTTATTATTCCCTAGGTTTCTATAATTATTAAAGAAAAATAGGGAAGTAATTATCTTAATAACTATATTACTTAGGAAAGCCTTTAATAGCTTTAGCTAAGACTAGGTTAATAAAAGTCTTAAATTTAATTTAAGAACCTATATTATAGATATTAATACTTAGAAAAGCCTTTCCCTTTAAGAGTATCTTTATATACTTGTTATAGCTACTAGTAAAGGTATAATAGCTCTATATAGTATCTTAAGCCTTCTCTATTATATAACCGCGGATTTTACTAATTCTATTATAAATCTAGCTTAGGGTAAGTAAGTTAACTTAGATTTAGTATAATAGATATTAACTTTCCTTACCTCTTATAGTATTAATATTTTATAAATATTATAGTTATACTACCCTTTTACCTTTCTAAGATAATTTATAATCCTTATTTAAATCTTCCTAATTAGTATACTTAGTTATACCTTCTACTATATATTAGCTTATAGCCTACACCCTTTACTATAGACGTCTATAACTATAGTCGCCTAGATATATAGTACTATATTTATTATAACTACTTTATACCCTAGAGTTAAAACCTATTTAGGGCGTTAAGGTATCTAACCCTAAAGGTATTAACCCCTATATAATAGATTATCGCGGTTAGGTATTTATAAGGGATAAGAGGATACTAATAATAGGGGGTCTCTATTAGAGCCTTTAGAATACTTTAAACTTAATATAAGTATACTCCCTTATAATTATAATTAAGATTAAGGGGAGTAAGGTCTATACTTATTTTTTTTCTATATATTCTCGTTATTAAATGAAATAACTAAGGAGGATTAAGATACTAATAAGTACTATATAAGGTTACTAGTTAATAGTATATTATAGCGTATATCTATAATAGTAATATCCTTATATTATTATTATTATTAATAGTATAAGTCCTTTAATACTTTACTCCTATCCTTAGAGGCTCTAAATAATTAGAAAGCGCGTTATCTAAGGAAAATTTATCCTAGGACGAATAGGTTAATTAGCTATATACGCGGTTTATCTAGATTAGAAAGGAAGTCTATATACTTCTAGATAGGATGACTTTTATTTATTTAAGGAAGGGGTTATATTTATATATAGAAGAATAATACGTAGATAATAGTAATTACGGTAATAGTAGAGGATTATTAAATAAAGAAAGGATAGATAGGAGAAGATAAGAATTAAAATAAAGGCTAATTAGCTTTTATAGCGTATTTAATAGCGCGTTTAAGCCGGATCTAGCCTAGATTTAGCTTAAACTTAGCCTAAATTTAGCTTAAACGCGCTATTACTTACGCTAACCCTCTTTTTAATATTTATACTTAGTATTACTACTATTATTATTCTATTAATTTATATAAGAAAGAAGTATCTTATAGATATTAGTGCTAGTTATTATAGCCTAAAACTTACTAATATTAACGCTTATCTTATTTATAATAATAGAGTAACGCGTATACTATATTATACCCTAGATAGAAGAATAATAAATAGTAAATAATTTTAATAATATAATATTTTAATTACTAGTTATTTTCCTATCTATAATTACTATTTATACTAGGAAAAGTATATATAGTATATATATATATTTATAAATAACTAGAAGAGCCGGTATATATAATAAGCTATATTTACTTATAATAGGCTATTAGTAGAGAAAATATATACTTACTAGTATTATTAATAATTAATATATTAGGGCCGTTAATTTATATAAAGTAACTTAAAGTACTAGAAAAGTAGTCTTAGATAAATTATATACCTAGATAATTATTATTTATAAGCGCGAATAGTAGTAGCTTAGGCTATTTAATCTCTAACTTTATCTTAGTTAAGTATAAAGATACCTCTCTACTAGGATGCTAGGTACGCTCTATAAATAGCTTTATATAGTTAGGGTATACTATATTAATATAAGATTCTCCTCGCTTAGATACTAGGTAAGTATAGTAGATAGTAGGGACTATTAATAATTAGTACTCTATCTCTAAAAGCTAGGATTATTATATATAATAAGATAGGGGTAGTAGCTTACTAATATTAATAGTAGGACTTATAAAGTATTACCTAGGTTTTATTAATATTAACGCCTATCTTATCTATAATAATTAAGTAATATATTAGCTGAGCTATACCCTAAATTATAGAATATAAGTAGAGGTAGACCTTATTATTAAAGGGGTAAGTGACGTCTCTATTAATAATAACCTCTAGTACTAGATTTCTATTCTTATTAGATATAGGACCTGCTAGGGGAAGGAAGTAAATATAATATTACTTCTTAGCTATAATAATAGTAAACTTAGGCTATATAAAGGATTAGTCTTTACTATAAATAAATTAATTAATATAAACTTACTATATAAGATAGATCCTTATTATTAAGCTAATTAAAGATAAGCTGTATATTTATAACTTTATCTTTTAGAGTATTAATATACTACGCCTTAAAAATACTATTATAGAAATAGTAAATATACTTTAATAATTAGCTATAACTAATATTCTTAATCTACTAATCTATAAGAGAAAGAAGTATACTAGTAATATTAATCTTAGTAATTATCTTAATACGCGAACTATTAGACTAGATAGCTATATTATAATAAGAGTAGGTCTTATTAAGTAAGATAGTTATAGTAGTTATAGACGCTTACTCGAGACCTAGTACTATATAAGAGACGTTAGCTCTAATAATTATAGTAGGAATAGTAAAGTACAGTATTTTCTAGGAATAGTTAGTTAATAAATATATATTTACTAGTTAAGGCCGACTTACCACCTTAATTATTAACGTAGTACCTCCTAGCTTATAATTAAACTTTATTAGGACGTTTAAGTAATACTAAGGAGTATTTTTAATAATATAGCTAGCCTATATATATTATAATATAACCTTAAAGTAGTAGTTATAATTCTTCTTTATATAGTAATATATATCCGAAGCCTTATTTAATAGGATAATTATAATTATCTATAGTTAAGTATTAGCTTTATTACTAGCTTACTAGAAATATTTAGTAATTATATTAGCGTCGTCGGCCTCTCCTATAATAATTATAGGCTTACGCTTTATAATAATACCGCTATAATTATAGTAAAGATCTAGGAAATTCCTCTTAAAGTTATTAATCTACTTACGGGTAGGAGGGGGCGAGCGGTTCTTAGACGTAAGGATAATAATACCCTAGGATTTAAGAGGAGTAGTATTAGGTAAGAAGAAGACTTTACCTCTTAAATACTAGTAGCTAGAGTATCAAGGCTTTACTATTATATTCTTTATAAATAGGATTTTAAGCGGCTCTAAGATATAGGTATTAATCTTTATTATATCCTTACTAATCCTTATATTATATCCTTTAAGTATAAGATCTTCTTTCTAGCGGAGAAGCTTTAAGCCGGTCTATATAGTAGTATAATAAATAGGTAGCCTAGAGATAATAAACTTAATTATATTAATAGTTTAATATAATTATTAATAACTATTATTTAATAGATATAAAGTATTTTATACCTACTTCTTATTAAGCTTATAAGGGTATTTCTAAGTAGGAGTTATAATTACTAATTTTATAAGATAGAGAATATCCTACTTATAAGTCTCTAGAACTAGTAATTACTACTTATTAATATAGATATTAAAATTTTCTAGCTTAACTTAGCCTAGTTTTAGCTTAACTTTAGTTAATAAATCCTTTTATATTAACTTTCTATTAAAAGCGTATCTTATTATAAGGTTAAGACTATATTTTACCTTAATCTAGCTTAAATCCGCCTAAGTTATCCTTAATAGAATAATATATATTAATATATATTACTCTACCTTTAAATATTTAACCTTATAGATACTTAAGTCTTATAAATAGTAGTATTAAGCTCTATATATAGGTATAATATATAGTATTAATTATTCTATATAACTAGGTTATTAGTAGCGTCTTAGTACTTATAGATATAGGATTAGATTAAATATTAGGGTTTATAATTATTATAATAGTAGTCTTTATAAGGGTTAATATAGTTCTTATTATCTTTAGAAATACTATTAATATATCTAGTTATTCCTTATAAAGTAGCTTACCTAATTTAAGGTCTCTCTCCTATAAATGGGCTTCCTTTACTACCTTTTACGCCTTTAAAACTCTAAACTCTATATATAGACTTTAATTAAGATCCTTAAGCTTATAAATATACTAGATTAATAAATATTAGTATTCGCCGTAGTATATTAAAGATATAAAGATATTCTTAAAGTAAAGAAGAAGTTAAGTAGGATTTTATACCTTTATTTATATTTAGATAATTAAAGAACTTACTCTTTATATTAAAAGGATAGTTTCTATAAATAAGGGTATTATTATAATACTCTTACTAGGGTAGCTTTACTAAATTATTCCTACTTATTAAACCTCTAGGTAATATTCTATAATTTATAATTAGAATTAATTAAATATATAGCCTTTCTTTATACGCGTAGTTTTAAGGTCTTTATATATCTTCTAGATTACCTTATTTATATAGTTCTACTTAGCCTTATAAGTAATAGTATATAAGAATAAGAGATTACTACTTAACTATAATATTCTCGTAGCGTTAATTATAAATTTAAAATTTATAGTTATTAATATCTTAAGATTTACCTCCTTATATATCTTTAACTTTTAATATTAATTACTCTAATTCTTCTACTTTTATTCTTACTAGGCTCTACTTAATAGCTTCTACTATATTATATTCCTATTTAAGGCTACCTAGTATTTCTTAGGGAATTTATTTTATACTTATTATTAGTATAACTTAAGTTCTATAAGTAGCTCTCTATTTTAATAACTCCGCTTATACCTCTAAATAAAGAAGCTAGGTAGAAGATTAGTAAAAGTCTTAATTAAATTATAAGTAGTTAATATAATAACTATATCTCCTAGGCTTTCTATTAATTTATTAATAGTCTTACTTAAGGCCGCGAGCCTAGCTTTTAAGAATAGACTATTAAAAATATCTATTAATCCTAGAATATTAGCGGGATTAGTATTAATAATTATACTACTTAAAGTAGTAAATTAGAAGTAGTATCTTAATCTATCTATTTCTATATTTAATAGTATCCTTTATAGTACTTCCTAATATTCTTTATAATATAACTTTTATTTATAATAGTTAAGCTATAATAGAGGTAGCTAACTATCTCTTTATTTATTAACTTTTCCTTCTTCTAATATATCTACCTATATATCTTAGTAAAGGTATTCTATACTTTTAGATCTTATCTATATTTATTATATAGTTAGATTCTAAATTAAGGTACTCTAGGTAGTTAGGAAGCCTTATTATCTTATATAAATAACTTTATCCTTCTTTAAAAATTATACTTTAGGGTATCTTCTATCTCTAAGTATATTTATATTTAGTAAGGTATTTATAGGTAAAGTAAGCTTTATATCTATTATTCCCTTATATTTATTAATAAGTTAAATATATAGATTATTAAAAGCTAAGAGATCTTTAAGTTCTACTAGTTATAAAGAGATATTATTACTTAATATAGAGAATATTAATAATATATATATTATATAAGTATTAAAATCTTTATAATTCTAGTTAATAGGGATATAATAAAATTAACTTTTTATAGGATATTAATTCCTAGGGCCGCGCCGTCTTTATAGTAATAATAATATTTAAGTTTTTTATACTATTCCTAAAGTATTTTTTATAGTTAACGCTATAATTAATAATAAAGAATTATATATCTAATAGCTTCCTACGCCTTAATATAGTATTAATTAGCTAAAGCGCTTATATATTAGGATTATAAATCCTACCTTCCCTAATCCTATTTTATATTTTAAGAGTACTTAGCGAGCTAATATTAAAGGGTAGTATAATAAGAATATATAAGTACTATTAGTAATATAAAGGTATTATATTTAGGGTAGTAATAGAGTATCTATATTAATACTCTTCTAGAACTCTAAGAGCTTAAGGAATTAGGCTACGCGTACCTAAGTTTTATCTTACTTATACTTATATAACTAGTTATCCTTAAAATATTAGAATCTAAGAAGGTTAATTAAGAAGACTTTACGTAAGATAAGTTTAATATATAAAGTATTAATATCTATATTATTAGTATTAGAATATCTATTACTCTCCTTAGATTTATCTAGCTTTACTTAAGCTTAGGGTTCCGTTATATTAAATAGTAGGATTAAGTAGGAGTAAATAAGATAGAGGAAGAAGATAGTAATATTTTTAGCTTAATATTATTAGCTTAATATTATTAGCCTAATATACGCGCTTAACTTCTATTTTTATTTATATTAATATTATATAATATCTTTTATCCCCTCTCTCCTCCTACTCCTATTATAGACTTTTCTTAACCTTTTTATTATATAATAACTACTAGGCTATACTATTATTAGAGTAATACTTATATACTTAGAAGGAGTAATATAAGTACTTAGTAGGATCTAATTATTAATATTAATATAAAGATAAAGGAAAGACTTAGAGCTTAAGGGAGAATAAAGGTAACTTATATAGCTTTAAACTTAGAGGATTTACCTCTAAATAACACGCGAAGTAATTATAGTAGCTAGATATTAGAAGATCCCTAACTAATATAAGTACTAGATTAGTAAGAGGTAATATTAAAGGAGGTTTAAAGGATTTAAAGGAGGCTTATTATTTAATACTTATTACTTATAAGTTAGTATATCTTATTAAGGGCGGGAAACTTAGCTAACTAATATTATCTTATATTATAACTAAGATCTTTATATTTCTTAGTCCTTACTTTATATATTAGTAGATAGTAGTTTATAGATACTTATTATTTATAATACCTAGAATATTATTACTAATATTATATATTAAAGTAAGTTTAGATACGCTATTAATTAAATATCTTACTTTAAGTCTAGATTAAAGTTTCTTATAATAGAGATTAATAAGTAATAATACTTTATCTCTACCCTACTTTATAATTATCCTAGCTCTTATTTTATAAAGAGTTATAATTATACTTATATAAAATAATTAATAATCAAATTTAAAGTCTTCTAATATCTACTTAGAAGGAGGATAATATATAAGAGGATCTAAAGTAGGTTTTTATTTAATATATTTAATATTACTACTTCTACCTTTAGCTAGCTCTTAAGTATCTCTTCTTTTAAAATAGTTAAAGGACTAGTATTTAGCTTTATAAGTATACTTATATAAGTAGGTACGTAGTAGTATAACTTAATAATACCTTACTTATAGCCTTTAATAGGGAGCTTCTCCTTAAACTTTAAGGTAAGGGTTAGATTATACTCCTTTTATAATCTATTAAGCTTTAATCTAGTAGATAATAAATCTAAGAGCTTATTAATAAAAATATTATATATCTTAATAAGCTTTATAACTATATTAAAGAAGTTATTAATTATCTACTTATAACTAGGTAGGTATATACCTAAGATATACTTCTTTAATTATATATTTATTAATAACCCTTATTTATACCTATAATTATCTTTTAGCTTAAGTAGGCTTATATTTATAATAGAGAATAAGGTAAAAATTAGTAAAAAGTAGTAATAAAGGTAATAGCTTAAGATACCTTTTATAAGTATCTTAATAATAATAGGTAATATTTAAGAGAAGTAGTAACTCTAGTTAGGTAGTAAGTCTATATTATAATAAGCTTTTAATAAGGAGGAACTATAACCTTAAAGATAGCGTAGAACCTAGGCGAAATTAGGTTATATTAGGTTAATTAATATTAAGAGCTTATTAATACCTATATTAAAATACTTTAAAGAAAGATATAAGGTAGTTATAAGGGGATTAATAATAAATTTAAATAACGCGTTAATAGATAATACGCGCTAGCTTATTAATACTTAGTATAGGCTTTTAAGTAGAAGTTAAGCTAAATTTAATCTAACTTAAGTATTTAAGTAAGTTAATATAATAATTATAAATTTAACTAAATTTACTAAAGTATATTTAATATATTTTAATTATACTTTAAACCTTTTATCCTTATTACTATTACTACTATCCTTACTACCCCCCTTACTACCCCCTTTATTATCCTTAGCTTTAGCCTCCTCCGCGGTTTTAAAGATATCCTTTAAAAACTTAGACTTTCTTTTACCTACTTCTCCTTAACTACCCGCTTAATAAGTATATTTAAATAGAGAATATAATAATATATATCCTCCTTCTACCCTAGGTAATAAGCCTACTTTAATACCTAGAGATATAGGCTTAGATTATATATAGGCTTTATAATAATTATAATAGTAGCTTTATAAAGTATTAACTTAATCTTTATTATCTTTATTAATCCTATTAATATATCTAATTAATCTTTATATTTTAGCTTACTTATATTAGGGTTTACCTTCTATTAAAAGGCCTCCTTTATTATATTTTACTTCTTTAAAGGTTTAAAATATATATATAAACTTTTATAAAGATCCTTATATTTATAGATATATTATTTTAATAAAATTAATATTTACTATAATATATTAAAGATATAAAGATATTTTTATAATATAAAAAGATCTAAGATATAGTATATTAATAGTAGTAGGTCTTAGGTAAAAAAAGAACTTACTCTTTCTATTATAAGGGTAGTCTCTAGAAAGGAGGAAAGAATTAGGATATATACCTACTAATACTTTTATAAAATCTAAATAATATCCTAAAGTTTAGGGTAATCTACTATTATTTTAATATAATATTTATTAAGTATATAACTATTTATTATATACCTAGTATTATTATCCTAATATATCTTCTAGATTATATTATTTAAGAACTTCTACTTAGCCTTATAAGTAATTATATATAAGAATAGGAGATTACTAGCTAATTACAATATCCTTATAATAGTAAATATAAATTTAGTATTTATTATTATTAATATCTTAGGGTTTACCTCCTTAAACGTCTTTAACTTTTAATACTATTCCCTCTAATTTATCTACTTTTATTTTAGCTAGGCTTTACTTAATATCTTTTATTATATTATTACCCTATTAAAGGCTACTTAGTACTTCTTAGGGAATCTACTCCTTACTTAACTCCTATAAAGCGGCTTAAGCTTTATAAGTAGCTATTTATTCTATTAACTCTCCTTATACCTCCTAATAAAGAAGTCTAAAAGAAGAGTAGTAAATATTTTAATTAACTCGCGAGCGGGTTTTATAATATTTATATCCTCTAGGTTTTCTATTAATCTATTAATATTCTTACCTAAGCTTATAAGCCTAATATTAGAGAACGCGTAATACTTATAATTAGGGTAGCCCTATTTAGTACTACTAATAATATCTATAAGCCCCGTAATATCTATTAGATTAAAATTAATTATTATACTACTTAAGGTAATAGATTAGAAGTAGTATTTTAATTAATCTAATTTTATTTCTTATAAGATCTTTTAAGGCCCTTAGTTAATATTCTTTATAATATAGCTCTTATTAATAATTATTAAGCCGTAGTAGAGGTATTAAATTATCTCCTTATCTATTACCTTTTCCTTATTCTTTTAATAGGTCTAATAATATATATTAATAAAGCTACTTTTAGATCTTATAATCTATATTTACTATATAGTAAGAATCTAGAATAGAGTACTTTAAATAGTTAAGAAGCCTTATTACTTTAAGTAAATAACCTTACCCTTCTTTAATAATTATATATTAGGGTTATTATCCCTAATAATCTTAATCTTCTATATAATATCCCTAATTAAAGTAAGACTTTAGTTAGTAATACCTAGATACTCGCTAATAAGTTAGATACCTAGCGTTTTAAAATTAATAAGGGTACTAAGCTTTATAAGCTATATTAAGATATTACTACTTAGTATAAAGAATATTATTAGTCTATATATAAGATAAATATTAAAATATTTTAACTCTAGTTAATAAGGATATTAATAAAATTAATTATTTATAAGATATTTAGATCCTAGGGCTGCGCCCTCTTTATAATATTAATAAGTTTTAGGTTTATTATACTATTCTTAATAGATTTTCTCCTACTATTATTATAATTAATAATAAAATATAGTTAATATAATAGCTTTTTATATCTTAATATAGAGAGATTAGCTAGAGAGTATTTAAGTTAGAATTAATAACTTTACCTTACTTAATCCTATTTTATCTCTAATAAGGGTACTAAAACGGCCTAGCGCCCTAGTATTAAGAAGTATTATAATAAATATATAAAGCTACTATTAATACTATAAAGGTTTAAGTATTCTAGGGAGTACTATAGTAGTTTTACTTATACTTAAATTAAAATTAAGGATCTTTAGGAATCTAACCGCGCGTAGTTATATATTACCTTAAAGATATTTATATAACTAGTTATCCCTAGACTATTAAAATCTAAGAAGGTTAATTATAATAATTTTATAAAAGAGGAGCCTAACTTACTAATCCTTAAGATTTATATTAGATTAGATAGACTCCTTATTATCCTCCTCTTTAATATTTAACTCTAGTATAATATATAGATTAAGATTAAGCGAAGACTTCTTACTTAATAATAATAATAATAGTATACTTAACCTAATAGCTATATCTAACTTCTACTTTTATTTATATTAATATTATATAAGGTCTTTATCCTTACTCTCCTCCCGCCTTACTTATACTTTTATATTAACCTTTTTACTTAATAACGGCTACTACGCTTAATTATAATTAGATAGTAATAATAGATAACGCGAGTACTTAGATAGACCTAATTAATAGTATAAGTATTAAGATAAATTAAAGGTTAAGAGCCTAAGAGAAAAAGAAAGTAACTTACCTAAATATAATCTTTATAAATAAGTCTATAAATAAATTAGGATATTACTATAATATATACTTCCTTTATATTTTAGAAGAATATTAATAGATATTAGACTTAAAGGAAGTATATATAAGGCTAGCTAAAATAACTAAGAGGAGGGTACTTTAATACTTACTACTTATAAGTTAATATATATTATTAAAGGCGTAAGACTTAGCTAACTAATATTATCTTATATTATAATTAAGATCTTTATAAATCTCTACCCTCGTATTAGATATTAATAGGTAGTAGTTTATAAATCCTTATTATCTATTATACTTATAAGCTAATTATTAGCTTTATAAAATAAAGTAAGTTAGGATATACTATTAATTATATATCTTAACTCTAGTCTCTCCTAGAGTTTTTTATACTAGAGATTAGTAAGTATTAATACTCTATCCCCGCCCTACTCTAAGATAGTTCCTACTCTAACCTTATATAGAGTTATAATTATAGTTATTTAAAATAGCTTATAATTAAACTTAAAGTCTTTAAGCGCTTAAGTAGAAGGAGATTTTAGGTAGAGATTAATAGTAGATTTTTATTTAAGACTTAAGGGAGTATTTTATTCCTCCCTTTTAATTAACTCTTCTTTAGAAATATCTAAAGGAATAGTATCTAACTTTATAAGTATAGATATATATATTAATATACTATAATATAGTTTTAGGATAAATATTAGATATCCTTTAATCTTAAGCTTCTCTCTAAATTATAAAATAAGGGTTAGGTTATATACCTTTTATAACCTATTAAGGTCTAACCTAATAGAAGATAACCCTAAGAACTTACTTATAAAGATACTATTTATCTTAATAAGCTTAATAGCTATAATAAAGAGGTTATTAACTATTACCTTATAAGTAATTAAGTATATACTTATAATATATTTCTTAGACTATATATTCTTTAATAGCCCTTCTCTATAATTAAAGTTACCTTATAACTTAAGAGTACTTATAATTAAGGTAGATATTAAGGTAAACGCTAATATATATATAAGAGTAAATATAATATTATAGGAACGCCTATCTAATTAATACTATATAAAATTCTAAAGGTATAATAATAGAGGAATAGGGAGAGAGGGAGGAAGGATAAGGTAATTTATAGATAAAAGGTAAATTAAGATAGGATATTACTTTATAAATAATATAGACCTTAATAAAATTAGCTTAAACTAAGTAATAGGATAGGGATATTTTATTTTTATATAAGTTTACCTAATCTACGCTAAGTTAAAGGAGCTATATTATTATAAAATTCTTTCTTATATTAAATTAATTATAAAGGATATTATTCTAATATTTTTAATCTTAATCTACTTTATATTAGAGTACTATCCCTTTCTAAATTACTCCTTTTATTAGTATTAAGTATAATTACCCTTATATTATATTAAGCTACTCTAGCTAAAATACTAGCTTTATTACTTTAATTTAATTACTACCTCTTATAAAGCTTATACTATTTATTCTAGATTAGCTATCTAGTCGCCTAACTCCTTAATCTAATTATATTTATTAGATAAAGGATATAATAAAGGATATAAGGAAGAGGTTAAACTTAAAGTAAGGGAAGAGGGTTAAATTAAGCCCTATAAGTTTAAAGGTTACTACGCGTCTTTAAGGGCTAGTCCCCCTATTTCCTTAAAAGGTACTAGTAATACTAATACTAATAACTCTATATTACTATTTAATACTTATAGAAAATTAGTATTATCTATTATAGGGTATATATAAGTACCTTAGGGCGTAATAATTTAATAGATATAGTTAGAAATATTTAGTTATTAGGATAAAAAGGATCTAGTCTTAATAAATTAAAACTAGGTAAAATCTAGCCTAAATTTAGCCTAAATTTAGGCTAAGACTTTCTATATAAGTAGCTTTACGCCTTAATATTTATATGATAATAACCCTAGGGCTAGTATAATAAAGGATATAATATTAACGCGTATTACGAGTTATATAATATATTTAAGATATAACTTAACTTCCTTAATATAAAAGAGAGTTATAATAAATTACTCCTATCTTATATATAGTTTTATTACTAAAATAGCTAGATTATTAATAAGGTATCTTAACTAGTATCTTATAACGCGAGGCGTAAAGCGTAGGAAAGACCCTAGGCCTAAGGCCTACCTAGATAAGGATAAGATTAATTAACTTTATAAATAAATCGCGATAGATCTAGAGATTAATAAGATTAGGGATATTATTATATATCTAGATATATTAGAGTTTTTAGAGGCGAATAAAGATAGTAGGGCTATACTAGAGTATGTAGATATAAGTATAAATATTAGTAGTAATATTATACTTATAAGTAACCTAATATTAATTTTTCCTAACCTTAACTTCCTAGTACTAAAACTATCCTTTTAAACTATAGCTTTATTTAATCTATATCTTTATCCCTTATAATTTAAGAATTTATAGAGGTTAAAAGAGCTAGAATACCTGTTAAAGATATTCTTAAAGTAGATAGTAAGGCGTACTATAATTATTATAATAAGATACTCTCCTCTTTATATAATCCCTACTAGCCCTTTTAAATTAAGATAGATTATACCTTTATAAGGTAGTTAATTAAGGCTAAAGTTATTAAAGGAGGTATTAATACTTTCTACTAGAATATATATTTAAGATTAATATAAGAGTAACTTAATTTTTATAATACTATTAAGTAGCGGGTATAAATATATTATATTCCCTAGGATATCTATAAAGATTAGTAGGTTAAAGACTACTTTATAGTCCTAAGTCTTATAAGTAATTTTATAATTATAGAATATACTATCTACTATTAAGATATACTAAGCGTTATTTACTTTCTCCTTAAATATAAACCTTTCCTAAGTAATCTAACTTATACCCTAATTTAGCTTAGAATACCTAATAATACTTAGATTTATAATAAGATATATATAGGGGACTAGTAGTAGGAAATATAAGATAAGCTATTAGAAGGCGCTATAATTATCCTAATTCTTATTACTACTAATAAAACTTAAATGATATAATATTATAAAGACTAGAGCTTATAACTAGTATATATAATAATTAGAAATCTTAATAGATTAATTAAATAGAGTTAGATAAGATTAAGCTTAATTCTTATTAACTTAATACTAATTATAAAGATTAAAAAGGAGTATTAAGAATACTTATAGGTAGAGGTTTATTACTTATTAATAGAGTAAATTTTTAAATATATATTTAATCTACTTATAGTACTTATACTATCTACGCTAATATAGGCTAGACTAGGCTAAATAGGGGTAATTTATAGCTAACTAGAGTAGTATTTAAGAGTCTTATAGAGATAAATATAAATATCCGCTACGCGGATAGCTTTATAAGATACTACTACCTAATTATTAGTAGTATAATAGTAGATTATAAAGAGTAAGTCCTAATTATAAGCGTTAAGAAAAATTAATACTATAGTATTTATAGAGTACCTCCCGATAATTAAGGTAATCTTATAAAAGAATAGAAATACTAGAGCTATAAATATATATAGGCTAAACTTTATAAGTAACTATCTAATCTAAAGTAAGTAGGAAATATTATAGTAATATATCTAGTAATAAATTAGGCCTAGAAGTATAAATATTATAATATTTATATACTAATAGACGTTAATATCTTATATTAATTATTTAAAGGGGTAGTTATAAGACTAATTAACTAGTATATAGCCCTAATAAAGGATATCCTCCGGATAAGTAGGAAAACTACGAGGAAAAGGAGTATAAAGGGTAAGAAAAAGGTTGTAGAGTCTATAACATTAATTTAGCTTAATAAATAGTTTTACTAAGTCCCTAGGTTTACTAGCTTAAAACGCTTTAAATACTTTAGTAAGGTTAAATAGTAGAGTAGTAATAAGTAGAAGGTAATAGTATATTAACTAGTTCTAGTAATAGTACCTCTACTAGCTAGGAAGTAAGACTCCGTAATCTATTATAGTTAAGCGATTATAGACTTTATTATACTAGTAATATATAAAAGTTATAATAAGAATACCTTAACTTATATATAATATATACTATACTAGATTAACTACTTAAAGATAGTTTTTATAAAGTATTAACCCTAAAATATAACCCTAGATAATAATAATAGTAATAACATCTAATTTAATATCCCTAAACTATATATTATAACGTATTACGCCGTATTTATTTACTTATATAATAGTATATAGAGTTTTAATATAGCTTATAATAAAGCTATATATAAAGTTCTACTTAAATCCTTCTTTTTTATAATAAATAAGATAGAAGGCTAGGAGTACTAAATCTTAAGTTATAATATACGCTATTAAAACCTTATCGCGATAAATAATATAATACTCTATAATAAGATAAAGTCTACTTTAAGCGCGAGTTAATAAATAAGTAATAGATATTCTACTACTACTTAAGACCTAATATATATAATAATAGTAATTCCTAAAGGTAATATAATAATATTATATAATCTAAAATATAGTTATAAGTAATAGTAGAAGGTCTTATAAGTACTAGCTAATCTAGAATTTAAGTATAACGGCCTTATAGACGTATTAGTAGTTTTCCTTTAAGAAAACTAAAATAGACTTAAGGGGTAGTTATATAATAATAATAAACTTAATAGATATAAGAAGGATTTAATATAGGTAAATTACTATTTTATTAGGATTTATTAGTCTTTAACCTATTAGAAGTATAATAGTAAGGACTCTTTAAATATAAATTACCTTTAATAGGAAAAGGTCTAATATACTCTATACTAGTATAGGAGGAAAGGGTAGCGGCGTAACTACGTCTAGGTATAAGAGATTAACCCCGATATTAGATATAAGGCTATAAGATCTATAAAAGGAAGTAGTAGATATATAAGGTAATTATAGCTTATTATTTCTATCCTTAACTATAAAAGACTTAAGAAGGACGGAAGACTATAGATATATATAGGGGCGTTTATTAAGGTAATACGCGAGATTAATAGTAGAGTAATAAATAAGGTATATAAAATACTTAAAGTAGGGATATAACTATTAAGTAGGTCTTAAAACCTAAGGCTTCTAGGTACTTAATATTTTTATAATTTATCTTATATACTTTATAATATATATCTAGTACTAGTAAATAAGGAATATATAAGATTCTATATAAATAATTATATTAACTAGGATTAATTTAATACTATCTATAACCTAGATTTTCTATTAAATAGTACTAGGGTTATAGATAAGTAGGCTAAGGAATATAGACGTAGATAATAGCTAGATAAATAAAGAAATATTTAGTATAAATAACTAAAGGCGTAAAGGAAGAATTAACCTAATATTAGGCTAAAGCTAGGCTAATATATATTTATTAGACGGGCGGTAAAATTTAAAATATTAACTTTTATAAATTAAATATTAATATTAATAGTATAATTAGTAGCTATTTACGTACTATAATAATTAAATATATATTATATAATCTTTAAATAAGATAGATCTATTTTACTTAAAGTAGTTATACTACGTATATCTTAGGGTACCTATAATACCTAGAGATATATTATTAATTATACTCCCTACGTAAGGAATATAGGTAAGGTAGATAGATATATTTAGGTAGTATATAAGTAGTAAATTAATATATTATATAAACCTATTATACATACTATTATATTCTATATACTATTCTCTCTAGGTCTAAGATCTTACTCTACGTAGTCTCTTATAATAGTTATATACCTAATAGTATTATAAGTATAACCTTTCCTAAGTATAGGAAGGATAAGTAAAAGAATAAGATATAATTTATATAAAGAAAGTCCTAGTAGTATAGTAGTTAATTATATAAGTTAATTCCTATTTCTTATCTTATCTTAAGTATTATAATAATAATAACTAGCTACGCCTACTACTTATAAGCTACTATATAGCAGCCCTATATTAATATAAGCTACTATTCTAACTCTACGTATTAATACCCTCGAGAATACTTTAACTAGATTAATAGAATACCTACTAACTAAGTTTAACTCCTATAGGTATCCTTTAATTTTTGCTTTTTAATATTTAATAATTTAGATTTCTAACTATTACTACTATTTACTTATTACTACTATTTACCTATACCTATTACTATTACCTACCTATTACTATCTCTATTACTTACTAGTTACTATCTCTATTACTTACCCGTTACTATCTCTATTACTTACTAGTTACTATTTCTATTACTTACTAGTTACTATCTCTATTACTTACTAGTTACTATCTCTATTACTTACCTAGCTAATTAATATTACTATTATATATATATAGTAGAATTTTAAATATATATCTTAAAATAGCGACGTAGTTAATAATTATAGGGGTAGATAGCTTAGTAGTATATTCTACTATTCTAGACTTCCTAATCTAGACTAACTTCTATAGGTAGTTAGTTTAAGCCGGCGACATCTAATATTTATATTATAAGGGCCTACTAGACGCGTAGCTTTAATAGAATAGAGCTAAATAAGGAGGTTATACCTACTACTCGCCGGACTAACCTTATAACTAAATATTAGAGAGATCCTACTTATTCCTCTTACTAGCTACCTCTTTTTAGTAGTAGAAATTTATCGCCTACTTAATAAACTTAGGTACTAAGAATTAACTATTAATAGTAAGGTATTATAGTAAGGAACCTCTACTACTTATAAAACTAAAGACGCTTATTATTTAAGAAATACCTTCTAATCCTCCTTATAAAACCTCGAGACTATATATATTATAATAGGTATAAATTATTATTAGTTTAAACTTATAATCTAAGTATACCTTAGACGTAACTAAGTAGGAGAAAGAGATATTAGTTAACCCTAATAATAGTAATAGTAAATATACTAGGGATACTCGCGATACTACGTATAATAGGTAATATAGACGTATTAATAATATTTATTACCTTATAATTATATATTACGTAGTTATATATAAAGATATTAGATTTTTAGAATAATATATCTAGAATATTATTATATCCGCCTATTTAAATCTATTTAGCCTAACTTTAGCCCGATCCTAGCTAAGTTAGGCCGTAATATTATTCTATTATAGTATAAGGTAATAGGAAGTTACTCTATATATTTATAGCTAGCTAGGGGCGGGTTACGTAGGATGCGTAACTTAAAACTAGCAGGCCGACTTCCCGAATTACTAATATATTATAGGTAGGTACCTCTTAATAAAATACTATATTAAATATAGAGCTTAAAATAATTAAAGAGGTAGAGTATCCTATTTATATTTATAACTAACGGCTACCTCTTATACCTTATCTACTAAGGCTCTATTAAAGCCCCTATATTTAACGACTTTATTCGCTCCTAGGTTCTCCCTTACTACGGCTATATTACTAACGGTAATCTATTATTAGTAATTATAATTAATAATATAAGTATTTATTAGAACCTAGAGCTAGTTAATATAATAGATAAGGCTAGAGTTAAGTTAGCTTATTTACCCCTATATTCGCTAGATCTAAATCCTATTAAGATATTATTTACTATTCTAAAGGGCTAGATTAGGAAATATTAGGATATTACTATTATATATAAGGAAGATAGATAATATAAGTACTTTTTAAAGCTTATAATTAAGGCTTAAATAGGATAGGTAAACCCTAGTAACCTATTCTAAAAGTTAGGCATTATATATAAGGGATAGTATATAGAAGGTAGAGATTATAGGCTATTCTAGTATTATATACTTTATAAATATTATATAATAGCTCGCTACTACTATATTAGTTAAGTATCTAAATATTCTAACCTATTAGACTTAGTAGGACTAAGTATTTAGTTATTATATATATTATTATAGTTATTAAACCCCTTACTATCTACCCCCTTATCCTACTTAATACTTATTAGGACGTAGCTATATTAACGTCCTAATCTAGGTAGTAGAGTAATCTTACTAGGCGGGGTAACTAAAGGTCTAGCTAAATATCTATAATAATAAGGTAAGGGCCTATTAGGAAGCCTACTTATAGACTAATTATATAGTATAGTCCTATCTCTTTTATAACCCTATTAGTTAATACCTTAGGCTAGATATATACTAATACTATACTTAATATTAAGGGCGATCTATAGCTCCCTATTAGACTTCTACCCCTATATTAAATTAGTAGTAAGGCCTTTATCTATAAGCTTATTATATATATTATTTAAGTCGGCTATCTTATTTATAAGCCTACTCCTTTTTATCTACTTAATAAACTTAGTAAGATTACCTTTAATAGAGCTACTCCGGATATCTATTAGAGGTACTAGTATAGTAGAAGGTCTTAGAGTATAAGAGGCTCTTATTAGCGATATTATAGACTATAATTAAAGGCTAAATAGCTTTTATACTTACTCCTTAAGCTCCTTTTATAGCTCTAAGGTTTATATATTTTATAAGGTAGGTAGGAGGGTAAGTAGTAAGGTTAGTAGGAGCTAAATTAGTAGGATAAAAGCTCTACTATAAGGAAGATATAGTATAGGAGTAGGTTATTAGAATACTCCTTTAAAAGTATTATACTAATTATATAGGGGAGCCACCTAAGGGTTACTTTTAAATAGGAAGGGTAACCTAGCCTATTATTCCTTTAATTACTCCTTCTCTTTTAACTTTATCTACTTTTTTATATATACCCTTATATCTCTTATAAGTATAACTAGAGGGGTCTACTTTATAATCCTTCTTATATTATCTTATAATATAATACTAGCCTAGATTATTACCTATTTTATTATAAAGAAGATATAATTTAAGTTATTATTAATCTAATAGAATACTTTAAGTATAGTATTATTTAGATACCTTTTATTAGTATATTTCTATATTAATAATATCTCTTTATATAACTTCTTAGTAGGGCTCTTATTCCTAATTTTACGCTCTTATAAAAGAGCTTCTATAAGATTACTAGGAGTAGGAGTTATAATATAGCTACTAGGGCGAATAAGCTATTATTAAGTTATTAAAGTTATTATAAAAGAATTATATATAAGCTAAGTATAAAATCTAAATATAATATTAATATTAAGGCTATTAAAACTACTATTATAAAAGTCCTAGATCTCTTACTCTATACTTTACTATTAATAAGGATCTAGGATATTAATTATATATTAATATATCTTAAGTAACTTATTATAACTCGCGGTTACCTTAATTAATACTAGATAAACTCTAATAAGATAACTAAGTAAGAGTGTTTATATAAGATATTCTTATTTAAACCTTTATACTTTAAAAGGAGGTTAATTATAACTTAAGTCCTATATATAAGACTACTCCCTAGTTATATTTTCTAAAGTATCCTTTTTAAGGATTAATTTTAGGTATATCTTAAACCTTACTAGCTTAGGCTCCTCTATTTCCGTAGTTTATAAGGGTAATAAGGAACTATTTATAATAGTAACCTATAAGGGATATATAGAATTATCTATAATAGTAACCTAAGAGAGAGGAATAGCCCTAACTTTTCTAGCTATAATAGTAGTATAAGTAGTAGTAATATAATTTTTAATCTTAGTTAGATTATACTTAAAATCAAGGTTTTTACCTCTATTATAACTAAGACTTAATATATTATTAATTATAAAAATAGTAGTATCCTTTAGAGCCGGAGTTTATAAGTTACCTACTCTTATAAAAAGATTACTAGCCTTATTCTTAAGCTTATATTACTAAGTAGCTTAATTAGGACGCTAGGAGCTAGATAGATAATCTTATATAGATTCTGCCTTATTTCTCCTCCTATCCTCTAATAAACGACGGCTAAGTAATTATAACTAGATAGAGGGTATAAAATATCTAGAGGGTAACTTAGAGGGCGTTAATAGTATTTATCTTAGAGTATTTATAACTCGCTACTTTAAGTTTAATACTTATTCTAGGGTTAGCTAGAAGTTCTAACTTAAAGGTAGAAGAGAAGGAGGAGGAGGTAGAGGTATACTTAATTATAATATATTAGGAGGTAGAGGTAGACTTAATAAGAGCGAGTTAGAAAGAAGGGATATATTATAAGACCTTATTAGTAGTTTTAACTTATTAAGTTATAAATAAAGTATTTATAACTAAGCTTAGAGCTTTATAAGAAGTTTAGGTAATAGTAGTCTTACCTTAAAAGTACCCCTTAAAGTACCTCTATTAGTAGTCAGCGTACTAGGTATAGTATTAGGCCCTAGAATAGTACTACTAGTCTTAGCTGTAGTATCCTTAAGCTTATTACTAGAAGTACGCTTTTAAGTACCCCTCTCTTTGAGTTAAGGCTTACTTATTAATTATAATTTAGGCTATAAACTAGGCTTATAATAGGCTACTATCTACTTAAATTTAGGTAGCTACTTACTACGCTAGGGAGCTATAGCGAGTACGTTAGAAGTAGTAGTAGTAGTAAACTCTATAAAGATAAGATAGGAAGTAGATAGAAGATTATATAAACGGTAAGTAGGCCGGTTAATTATACTATTATAAAGCTATTATATAGATAGTATATTACCGCGTATTATTAGGACCTAGTCGCCTAGTAGGAATAATAATAGTATAGTAGTAATAGCGGGATAGTAGGATAATAGGACTATAAGCTAAGACTAAAATATTAAGGATTAGATATATAGGATAATTTATAGCTTTATTTAGACGTTATATATAAGTATTATAGCCTATAAACGCGACTATATGTCGTTAAGGCTTTGCCACCTAATTTTGGTAGGGGACCTTCGACGATTTACGGGCTACTAGCGTCTAGCCAATGCCGTCGCAAACTGCTATACACGCTTTATGATTACTTATACTCCCATCCGGTTAGCAGGGATTGAGAAATGGGCGCTGGCATCTGGCCGCCTCTGAGGAAGTGCGTGAGACGAAATACTCAGCGGCGGGGACCAAGGATTTAGTCTTGGGAGATCCTACCTGACAGTATTATGAGATTTAAATCTGTCTGCGTAGCTCCAATTGTGTTGGCAGATCTTGTGGACGAAGTTATGGTCCCCTAGAAGGGTTCACCCCCTTCTGGTCCACACCTACTTCTGGTCCACGCCCTCGCTTTCCATAACGATAGACTTTATCAACTTCTTTTCGCTACAAGTATTACAGGAAATCTTACGCTAAATAATTCTTACAGTAAACTTATATTCAAGAATCAGCTTGGTTGAGGATCTATAGATACGAATGCCATTAATCGGCGCCCCACCCCTAGGAGCTCCGGGCCGCTAGCCCCTTGGGGTTGGACCAGAAGTAAGTTTGGACCAGAAGGGGGTGAACCCTTCTACATGGAGTGGCCAGCGCCTGTCTATCACAACAACCCCCAGCAAGATTCTGGAAACCCCGTGCTTTGCAGGTTATGGCTATGCCAACTCTAGGGAGAAGGCTTTCGATACTCTGAACCTGCATGTTGGCTTCAGGCAGTGATGCATTCCCAGTCGTCCTTACTCGATTAAGCGTGGTCAAGAGCAGGAATTAGCACTTGAGGTTTTGCTAAGGCAATCTTTACCATAGAACTACTTGAAGTACTCACCATGTATGCTGGCTCATGGCCCTTGCTCAGTGGCTCTGGCTGCAAGCCTGCAACAACAATGTCCTCTTGATCTGCTTGGTGCATGTGAACTGTTAGACCTGAGGTACTGCTAACATTCAGGTACGTGTGCAATGATTCGCCCCTTTCGCAAGTGCTCCATTCGTTAACCACGACGTTTGATAAGGGCATTCTGTGAAGGGCTTTTAACAGGCATCAACGGTAGTACAGAGTACTATCAAACAACGTATGATGCCCATCTCTCGAATCGAGCCAAACAAGTGCCGAACCAAGCTATTACGCCGCAACTCCACCAGGCCCGAGAGCCCCTGTCCGTTCGACCAATGCCCTGAGTGTGATGGCCACATAAAATGTATCGGCCATACTAAGATCTGATACCCTTGATCTAATTCATATCCGCGATGGGTTTTGTTAGCGCCAGAAGGGTGAATATTGCATAGACAGGTAGATCATATCATCATGATGAATATCAGGACCATCTTCACTTCTTCACTATTCGTCCTCATTCAGCACAGGCTACGGTGCTCATTCCCGCTTGCAACCGCTGATCAGCCATTGCTAGCTTGGAGAAACTCAAACTTGCGGCCTTGATAAAAAGGCTCCTGGTGCTGGGGGTTGATGTTAGTAATTTGCTGTGGCGGTCATTCCGTACGGATATCTTGGGATTTGGTTTCTGACAGGCATCAGAGGCAAGCTATCAGCGATTAGTCTACACGGAAGTTGATAAAACCATACAGAGTAGAGCAAGTAAACTCTGGCGTCACACTCACTATACCATTGGGCTAGCCGTTGCTTGCCTTTCATTCGGCCCAGAACCCCCTATAACAGTATTGTGCCTCAATCAATTATATGCACCTCAGATGTATGTGAAACGGGCTTCTATTCGAAGTCCCAACATTCGAGCGTCTCTCTGTCAAGCCCATTCGATAACGCTCGAACCTTCAGAAGTTATATTTCACTTCCGTCTCTACTTCATGAACCACCGTGCGCATTCGAAAGGTCCTTGATCCATGAGTCTAACATTTTCTGAAGCTGCAAGTATTTGTTATCATCAGAGTACGGTGGAGACATCGTTAGTTCTCCGAGACGGGCAGCAATCACATTAGCACGTTGTAAGATATCATCACGGATTGCTTCCCTTCTTCGATGTTGGCGCCGCTCCCCGTCTGATACCGATCTACTGTCGCCTTGGTTAAGTGCCCATGCATCGGCACATTGAGCGTCTAGAGCATCATCTCCATGTTCAGCTAGCGCTAATGAATGGTGCCTTTGGATAGAGTAGATCCACAAACTGAACATGGCAATATAAAAGGCTTGGGGTCCTGTGGTATCTGGGAAAGCTTTGCGATAAGGATACTGAAGCACAAGCCTCTCATAATAGTTCTTAGCCTGCTCGAGAGCTTGGGAACAGAAAGAGTCACTCGGCATATGATGCTGATCTTCCGTGCCGTGGGTATTGATGGGCTTTCCGGTTCCATCTTTGTTGCGCGCAAGCTGAGCGTCGCGTCGAAGAACAATCTCTGCTCCCAAGCCCCAACGATCAGTGGTTCTAAGATCCAAGGAATGTCCGTTGTGCTCTGCTCGAAGGAGCATGCCCCATGCCCTGCCAGCACGTATAAAGTCGCCTTCTAGCACACACTTGTGCAATATAGCTGTCAGAGCTATGAGATTTTGCTGTCTCGACCCAATTGCACCAGGCTTGACGTTCTCTGAAATGCTCTTAGGCCCTGCGGTGACACACATTGGTGGGCGCAGAATTGCGAGTTCGTCGCTAAGGTTCGCCTTGGTCCTGAGCTGAGGAGAGTCCGTGGGACCCTCTCGGAAAGCATGAGGAAAATTGCTCCCTGGCAATGTTTCGCCGAAGGGATGCCCAGAAGTCTCATACTGAAATGCAGTATCTTGGCTGAGAGATCGTCCCTCGGACGCGACCGAAGAGAGGGTCATCAATTCACCATCGCTGGATGGTAATTCAGTCTCTTCACCATAAACATCGTCTGTTGAGGTTTTTAATTCTCTCTTCCGCTTTCTACTCGTCTCATGAGAGGAAGAAGGAAGATTGCCTATGGCTGAAAATGTCTGGAACGCGGAGGCAAAATAGGTGACAGAAACCATCGTTTTGAACCCCCACTGTATCAAGGGTAAATACCTGACTGGAAAGCATGGGGTCCTAACAAAGCACCGGCTTGGTTGTAACCAGGATCATGAACAGAATTAGAAAAAGTACGGACAATGAAAGTATCACATCTTGTGTACCCAAAATATAACGGCGATTTGGCAGCCATATGTACACAGTCACAGATTGGCACACAGATATGTCTCTATAAGCAGAAGGAGATAAAGCACTGGTTGATCAACGTTTTTGTAGAATCTTAGCTGAATGGTAGTTCTAAGGCGTTATAAACAGGACGAGGCTTTCCGATGGACCCAAGCCAGGCCGTCTTGAGCTTAGCCCGTTTCCATTGAGCTGGGCAACATCATCGCAAATTGGAAGGCATGCTCCCTTGATCTGAATACTTACCGCCCATCTTACACCTAGTACGATCGCACTGGCAGAGATGAGAACCAAGACCGGACCTTAGTTCTGTCAGTTGAGCATCATCATCCACCGATCTGTCCCACCAGCTCAGGTCCCAGCCTGATACAGAGGACAAACCTAAGCCTCTGACCTACTGTCCAACCGCTCCCTTCACCCAAGCTACACACGCCTCTATATTCTTCCTACCAAGGGTCTATTGTCTCAAACAGTCTCCATATATCCTCGTCAGAGGTCGCCTTTTATCACTAACCCAGATAGCTAACATATGATGTGCTTTTCTGGATGCTTCTCTATGCCCTCGTAATGGTGTAACCGACAATCTGCCGGAATACTTCGTTGCTGTAGCCCTCGGTGACAGGGCCTGCTCAAGATGGGTCAGAGCGCTTCCAGCCAACGTGACCGTGAGGAGTTCCTCAGCCGCGACGCTCGGCGTCTCTCCCAGATTGTACAGGGCAGACAAGGAATATCTACTCCACCATCGAGCTTCCCTGGTCAGGAAACCCCCGATCGCCCCGTCTCTACTTTTACTCCTGCCTCCCTCCAGGTCTCGGAGTCTCATCCTCCACAGCCTATCGCAACGTTCAGCCGGCAGATATCTGCTCAGTCGATACCAGTCCTCAGAGGCGGCTGGGGGAGAAACAGGGATATCTCAACCCGAGATGAAATATTCTACGAGCAGCATGAAGAGCGGCCATTAGTTCATATGGAGGAGCTTGGTATGCGCAACGCTCCTATCACACACATTACGGCATCGCCCATGCCAAGGCGATCTAGCAGACTTGCTAGACTGAGCTCGATCATGATACCTCGTTACTCCGAGACATATCCATCACGTGAAGGTCAACAAGCTCAGGGAGAGGGTCGGGTTTTCCACAGAAGACTGTCAAACACTCATCCGCCGAATGCTATAGACGAGGCCGATGGCCATCGAAATCGTCGACTGTCATGGTTTGGGTCGCTCGCTCCAAGATCATCAACTGCCTCGAGAACAAGGCAACGAAGAGAGCTTGCACCTATCTCTCGACCGTTCCCGCTCAATCCCGATGCATCCCTACCTCCTTCTGGCTTCGCGATTGCTCCACTCCGGGAAAGTCTCTCTACAAGAACGCCCTCTGCGTTGTCTAGACACTCACCATCGAGGTTCTGGTCGCTCCGGGAGGGTTCACGTTTATCGCGAGTCCGCCGATCTATTTCGTCCCCATTCGAGGCATATGAACCTGCAACGCAGGCCATGCCTGCTACCGATCCAAACGTTCCAATACCACCACAACGCCCTTCGAGGCTGACGCCAACACACGATCCCAACTTCCTTATTCCACCACTGAACGTCACAGATGCAAGCATCAATATGGATGGCCCAGTTCTTGATTCGTCGTCGCCTATCAACATGGCGCCAAGGCTCTCGGGGATTCCCATCCCTCCAGAAACGCCTGATAGTGTTCTTACGCGGGGTGATGGTCCAAGCTGGACCGAACGATGGGCGGAACGCGGTTCTGCAGCAAGGCGAGAAACTCGTCGGATGCCCAGCATGCTCAGGGGAAGATCTAGTCGACTGATCAGACGCGATAACGAAGGTCCCTTACCACGGATCTTACACTTGGCTGCCACCGCAATTGCCGCGCAGCTTTCAGGCACACCCGAACAGCCTGTGCCCGATATGCAAGCTATCGGTCCTGATGATCTCGATGGCAGTCTACAAAATCTATTCCGCACATTACAGAACGCTTCGAATTTTACTGGAGAACCACGAAATCAGGATGGCGTTCATGATCCTTCTCGGCCGGGTGCAAGTCCGCCCTTAAATTTTATGCGGGTTTTTCGCTTTGTCAGTCAAGGTCCAAATGGTGAGAGGGTTGGAGGGCGGGCAAGGCCGGTAGACCGTACCGCAATCGATGAGGCTCCCGAAGACGTCGACGGAAGGACCGTTACGCTAGTCGTTGTTGGCGTACGCTCTGTGCCATCTGACACTAGTGGCCAAGAAGATACAGCGGCCACGGAACCTGACCTGGACACTATCTTGAATCTGCCGCCCAACGCCCCCTCTACAAATTTACTTAGACACAGGGCGAGTGGTCTGCTTAGACATGCCAATGGAAGAGCGAGATTTCCACATCGTCGACGAGCGTCTATTGGTGGGCTGAACACGTTCCCGGCGAACTACGATAGCCAGCGGCATCAGCGAGCTCTTAGCTCCTCAAGTGGCCAAGGCCCTGCGGATACGGCTTCTTCCTCTACTCCTCTGGTGCTCTCCGACTCACCTCCAGGTCCACATCCCCCACCATCTACACCTGCCGAACCCGGTTTGTCCGCGTATTCATCTGCGGCCACGACCCCAAGTCGTCGACCGTCCTCCGCCTCTGCCATACAGCAACCACCGATGCCAACTCGGGATGTAGCATCCCAGCGTCTGCGAGAAGCCGGTATATTCACGCCTGAAGATCAAGCGACCCGTGTGCAGCAGCGACGACGAAGTGATTCCGAATTTGCACGTCATAGGGATCTGGGAGCCGGCGCTGCTAGACGTAACGGCGTTGTAGAGCCCGACGAAGTTGATACCGGAGACACTCCGGCCTCGGGCAGCCGGAGCTGGTTGATTTACGTAGTTGGAACGAATCTTTCCGAGGATCATCCCGCCTTGACTACTCCAAGCCTCTTCACAGATGTAAGTCGATTCTTTGAGCTAATAATGACTCACGGACCCTGGTACTAACGCAATACTCAAAGAACCCTACATATGAGGACATGCTGTTGCTGTCTTCGCTCCTGGGTCCCGCGAAACCTCCAGTCGCCAGTCGTGAAGACGTCGCCTCGGCCTCGGGAACGTATTGTGTGCAAAGGAGTGGGGAGAATCTATTTGCGATAGCGACACACGGCTTAGGCCAGATTCGGATTGTCCCCAGCGAGCGATGCTTGGTGTGCCTTGAAGATTACGAAGTTGAGGAGGAAGTAAGGCAGTTGACCAAGTGTTCCCATCTGTTCCACCGTGAGTGTATTGATCAGGTATGCCATTACGCCCTGCTTCGATCCCTCCTAGTCTCTATGCTGATGTGCTATTCTGCTAGTGGCTTACTACAGGTCGTAATTCTTGCCCTCTCTGTAGAGGCCAAGGCGTCGACGAGAGGAAGGAAAGCCAGTCAGAGAGTCGACAATCATCTTCGGCTAGCCGTTCGGGTTTGGCATCTTGAGCACAGTCAAGGACGTTTTATCAATTCTCAACACAGCATAAGCGAGGGTCGGATGGCGTACGGCAAGGGCTGGATGAAGCACGCATGGCATATGCGTTTGGCCAGCTGCACATACCCTTATCTACAGGGGGAGCCAAGCAGGCTGGAGATTTAGGTGGGCGTTTACTTGGCTTTTTCCCCCTTCGTCATCGGGCATGGCAGGAGATATTTAACGTCTGCATGACACTGCACAATGGTTGATGTGACATAAGGCATGAAAGCTATTATGCGTACATAGGTCACAAGGTACGATGACCGATCTTAGTAGCGCGCTCTCGGATCTAGCAAGCTTGAATGTTTTCCCGCCAGATGTGTGGGTCAAATTGGTAATAACCTCATTATTAATAAGGGGCTTGTTACGGTATGGTACTACCAGAACTCATTCAGTGAAAGGCAAGGATGGTCGACTCCGAGAACGGTGCTTCAATTCTTACAGGTTTATTCAAGGGTTGTAGATACCGGTACGAATGCCCTAAACCAAAGCTCCATGGTCAATCCATTCATGCCTTGCCATATGTCAAATAACCCTAGCCCTCTCCGAGCCTTGGTATCCCATGTCATACCCTACGAAAGGTGACCTAGCAGCCCCTGACGCCCTTTCAATGCCGTAAATCGCAATGCGATATCTATACATCTGTCCACCCAACCCCATTGCTTCCCATGCCCTTCTCCCAAAATCTTCGCCCCAATGGCTACTATGGTGCATGCTCCGGTCTCAAGCTTCCATTGACGGGCACTATCAAGGGGTGCCATTGTGAGAGAAACGTTATCGCTGTAAAGCACCTATTAGCGCCGTTCTTCAATCGACATCGGCTTCAGCCCGAGACGTACCCCACATGATGTAGCAGCTCGCAAAGCTCAGGATGAGGGAACTACGCCAGACGCTGCACCCAAGTCGTTAGCAAATCAGAGACCTGTGGGAACGTGAGAACGGGAAAGGTAATGTATTCGGCGTACGTTTGGTTTTCGCCCTTGGGAGAGAAGAAATATGCTAAGAGTGAGGCAACGATGATGAAGACTAGGCCGATGATTATGCTCGCGCTGTTAGAGAGATTCATGTTAGCCAGCTCTTTTGTTGGTATTGGTGCCTGCTAGTCATAACGTACCCATTCGCCATATTGGAGCCTGTGGTTGGTGGTGTTGGACCAAGAAGTCGTGATGTTACGTCTCGGTCTCCATTATGGATTTAGACTCTTGCAGAAGCTTATTCTAGATTGGGACTAGTGTTGCAGTCGCTATTCTCTGTCACTCACGATAACATGGCTGAAAAGCTCCTCCATGTATCCCACTTGAAGCCTACTTATACTAGTATCCACGCAGAGCTGGTACTGATGTTTTATAAGGTCGTTGCACACGCTGATTCCAAATTTCAGCACAGTACCCTGCGTCAAAAGCAGCAGTGAAGCAAATAATTTCAATTGTTATAGGAAGACTAGTGCATACGCTATGGTGATGTTATAGTGGCAACAAGTTTACTCCTTCTACTCCGCAAAGCCTGGGTATGGATAATGCCCAAAGACTGTTCACTCCTTCCAACCGTCCATTGTTCACGGGTCATTGCTGCTTCATACGCCTCACAGCTTAGCCCTTTTCCCGTCACCCACTAGCTCTGCCCCTGCTCCTGCGATACATGGTTTGCCCGTATCAACAACAATGGTCTGAAAGATAACGATACCTTTAACTTTCCACATCTCGGTCCTCAGCTTCTGTCCTGGAAGGACAGTACCTGCAAACCTTACCTTGATGTTCTTAAAGGGACCGTATGTTTGGTAGACATGCTTTCCACTGATGCCAAAGAAACACAAGCCATGCAGAATCGGGGTCTTGAAACCGCCCATTTTGGAGAACTCTGGATCGATGTGAAGCGGATTCCTGTCACCGTTCAAACGATACAAAGCGGCTTGCTCTTCAGTTGTTGCTTCCTCGACAACAGCGTCTGGTGCCCTCTTTGGCGGTTGATACACAGTTGTCGAGGCCCCTCTACTCGATCCCTTATTTGGTCCGCCAAAACCTCCACTCCCGCGAATGAAGGCCGATGATTCGTTATAGAAAACGTCTTCTCCTGTGGTTGCGTCCTTGGTCGTACTCCCGGATACAACAATAGCGGATTTGCCTTTATCAATTACTTCCACAAGCTTTGGATAGCTGACCAGTGTTGCAGCCGTGGGTATTGGAAATTTGCGGATCTCGAGGTACTGTTCGCCATGAAGTAGCATCGTGGGATTGAAGTTTGGAAGTATGTCATCTGTGTTCCATGGAGTCTCGGCTCCGAAAGAAGGAATCACACCAAAGGTAGGAAGGACTTGGAAAGAATCGGAATTCTCATATACAAAGGGAAGGTCGGTTCGCTTCGCACCAATGCCGAGATTGTAAAGGATAACGTCCCTGTCATCGTATTTGAATTGGCTTCCCTCGGATTGCATCCCTTTAGCTTTCTTAATGTCCTCCAGGATTTCAGCATTCCCGGTTTCCCCAGTGTTTGCTTTGCTTCCTCCACTCTTGTTTTGCATATTGTTCATTATGCTCTTCAGGCCATCTTGGCTATCTTCAGGGTGATCTGCTCTACCGTCGTCGAAATTGATGATGTTTGGCCAGGCTTTCAGCACAGCCTCAGGGGTGAGCATGACATCAATGGGGAAACCATAGCCTCCACTTCTCTGCCATCGGGTTCGTGCATGCCAGCCGCTACCTACTTCAAAGAGGCCGCCAGTAGGAGGCTTCGGCACTTTGTCAGAGCACAATGCGACGACAAGAGGCGCTACTTGCTCTGGTTTGAATGCTTGGACCATCTCTTCGGGCATAATGCTCCTTGTCATATTTGTGCCAGCGTTTGGTGCAATGGTATTCACGTATATGTTGTACTTTGCGCCTTCTCGGGCCAACGCGCGCGAAAAACCAAGTATGCCTGATTTTGCGGCTGCATAATTGGCCTGGCCGAAGTTCCCATAGATGCCGCTCGTACTCGTTGTGTTGAGCACCCTTCCGTATTTCTGCTTCAGGAAGTACGGCCAGGCAGCCTTTGTCGTCTTGAATGTCCCTCGGAGATGGACAGCAATTACTTGATCCCACATGCTGTCTTCCATATTGCCAAAAGCTTTATCACGTAGGATCCCGGCATTGTTGACGAGGATATCGATACGACCGTACGCGTCAATTGCAGACTTCACCACTGCATCTCCATCTTCAGCAGAGGCCTTGTTACCCACTGCTTTCCCACCACCCTTTTGGATCTCTTTGACCACATCATTGGGATTTACCAGGTCATTTACGACCACAGATGCACCGTATTTAGCAAAGAGAAGAGCATACGAACGACCAAGGCCGGCTCCTCCGCCGGTGATCAACGCAACCTTTCCTGTAAAGTCAAGCTGCTCGCCTGGCTCATTGTCACCGAGCTTTTGCGCCTCTTCAAGTAGACTCATAAAGTCAGCGACACCACTAAGATAGCTTGGCTCTGAGAAATCGTTGACATTATTCCACTTCTTAAGTATTGCTCCCGGTGTAAGACTTGGGCCAGTCTTGAGCAGAGCGCCCTTTGCACGCTCCCATCGCAGCTTGGCAATGTGGCCACCCCCTACTTCGAAGATCGAACCGGTTTCGTTTCTGTTTGTAGGATGTACTAGTACAGCAACGAGCGGTACTACCCAATCGGGCTTAAGGTTCTCGAGAATGTCTGGTGGCATTACTGTTTGCGTCATCCGACTGGCAGCGATTGGAGCAATGACGTTGCATATAATATTATATTTGTAGCCCTCCTTTGCCAATGTCTCAGTAAACCCTACCTGAGACAGTTTTGCAGCTAATCGAATGAAGTCAGTCCTAAGGGTATCGAGCAGCCAATGATTCCGGACTTACCGGAGTAGTTGCATTGCCCAAAAAATCCAAACAGACCTGCTGCAGATGCTGTATTGATTACACGACCATACTTCTGTTTTCTAAAGTGCGGCCATGCAGCTCTTGCACACTAAGGATACCCCATTAGTTGCGTTGATCTGGGGACCCGAGCAGTTTCCTACACTCACTTTGTATGCCCCTTTGACGTGGACCTTGATGACGAGATCCCAGTCATCGTCTGACATGTTCTTGAAGCTCACATCCCGCAGAATGCCCGCATTGTTTAGCAGTATGTCTATCCTGCCGAATTCTTTGATTGCTGTTTCGATTATTCGCTCGCCATTCTCGACACTGTCGTAATTGGCTGCCGCCTTTCCACCAGCTGCACGAATCTCATCCACCACTACATCCGCTGTCTGCAATATAGCTGTCAGCTCAGCATCTGGCGTAGACATGGAAACAGGGTACATTCTTACCTTTGACGACTGCCCTTCCCCTTTGAATGAACCCCCCAAGTCGTTGACAACGACACTGGCGCCTTTCGAGGCAAAGAATGTAGCATAGGCCTTTCCCAAACCTCCGCCAGCACCTGTGACGACTACGACCTGGTCATCAAAGCGAAGGGCTGCCATGTTGTGTGATTTCGGGCACGGAAGGATAATACGATCAATGATGAGCGGACAGTAAGTGCGAGAGTATGAACGACTCAAGCGGAATATGGGAGAAGTGAGCGGGGAGTGTGAAGAAGAGACATACCGAAAGTCGGGGAGAGGGACCGTGGGGACGTATGTTCACTGTTGTAATGCCAAAGAGGCACTGGAACCTCGGCTTAGGGCTGCAGCCCTTGTGGCCCTCCCGAAAACCACATCACAACCTCCCCGCAATTATATAGATTGGTATGGTGCCACACACTTTACGCTTCGGCAAGAAGGGCGATCGCACGAACCTACTGCCGCACGCGTGGAGGATGGGAAGTCAATGAAGCGTATGAAATAGGATACCGAGGGTCGGTAACAAAAGTCGTTGCCGACTTTCTGCCGGAATTAGGCGATACAGTCGGACCCTCGTACGTACCATATGCGGTGGCTAGATACAGCGAGAAAGCGTGCATATCTAGCGGTAGTTCTAGGCCTACCTAGTGGTCGAGTGCGGAGCATCTCCGCAGTACTAGGACTACCCCAGGTGCCGAGGTGCCCAGTCGTGGGGCACTGGGGGAACCTTCGGTTACTTTAGCGTACCCGTAGCTCCCCGAAGCGACGTCCTACCATCGTACATCCACCAACCACAATATGATTCAAACTATGAGCACGAGTCCGATGCATGTTCTCACGAGGAATCCAACGGTGCAACGATCTTCGAAATCCCTCAGTGAGCGCAGGAGTCATATTCTATGTGAAAATATAAAGTATCCTGCGTCGCGTACATCACCACTCCTCATCAAGCCTGGTTCTAGGGTAGTCTTTACAATGAGAACTCCAGATGATGACAAATCACAGTACTGTATACCTTTCATACTTGAGCGACTTGATGAGAAGCTTAGAGACGGTGCACTACATGAACCCCTGTTCGTGGTAAGAGCACGCCTAGCTGTAGATGGCTTTCCCTACCCTGACAAGACATTCTAATAAAGGGCTTCAATGGCGCTCAAGGCTCGGGTAAGACGACTTTAGTAAGTTGGACCAAACCTCGCGATGTTCTGACGGACACCTCCTACTGCAACAATCAACGACACTGTGTATACTATCAAGTATGAGAGATCAAGGCAATCTTTCACGTGTGACCACAGGTGGCTTTGTGTCACGTCCAGGCTTTTTATTTTCCAGACGAGCTCGTGCAATTATGATTGATATCCCTCGTTTCAAGCTTTCTTCCATATCTTTGTTGGCGCTGTCTAATCCTCTCCTTGCTGCTCGTAGGTGTCAACTCTTGCTGAAAAGCTTAGCCAGCCTCCCCATTCGTTTCCAACTACAGTCCTCTCTATTGATGATCTTTATTTACCGCATGATCTTCAAGTCAAGCTTGCTGCAGCTCACCCTCATAATCCTTTGGTCCAACACCGAGGACAGCCGTCAACTCATGACCTCCCGCTCGCCCTCTCCGTTATTTCTGACCTCCGTGATGGGAAAGAGACCAAGATTCCTAGCTACGACAAGAGTGCATACAACGGGCAAGGCGACCGCGTTCCTGAAGACGATTGGAAAGTAGCAAATCGAAAAGGACAGCCAATCACAAAGATTGTAATCCTTGAGGGATGGTGTGTAGGATTTCGAGCAGTGGCCTCGGCAGATTTGGAGAGCAAATGGGCAAGTGCAGTGAAGCAGCGAGAACAAGGAATGTATCACGGAAGATTGGGTTACACCAAGCGAACAGATGTGGAATTCGTGAACGAGGCCCTCAAGGATTATGATAAGTTGACGAATCAGCTCGATGCATTCATTCACCTTGATGCTGCAGATCCTCTGTTCGTATATCAATGGAGAGAACAGCAAGAGAAGGCTTTGCGTGAGGCGAAGGGATCTGGTATGACATTTGAGCAAGTTGAGAGATTTGTGGATGGCTACTTCCCTGCGTATGAGCTTTTTACCGATCGCTTGAGGGCAGGCGCCTTGGAGGGAACGAGGGGCAAACAGCTGAGGCTTGTCATTGGAAAAGATCGGCAAATCAAGAATGTTATAACGTTATGATCAGAACGTGTCTGGGCACTTACTCTGCATTTCACTGCCGAAAGGCAAACGGGATGATGATTCTACACCGAACCAGGTCGAATTGGAAAAGGGATCCAGTGCCTATATTGGCGAACAATCGAAATGATCCCAATGGTGACAATGCCCAAAAATGGTGGTCTAAAAGTCAGAAAGATCGAGGACCTGAGAGTCTTGTAAGGTAAGCTTGCCCCTAGACAAGCATCGGGCAACGTCCTCCAGAAACAGGCATATGGGTACAAGCATGGAAATGAACGCGGATGTCAAGCCACGAGAAACGACTGGCCTCCTTCAACAGTGAAAGGATGACATTGCCCGCCACATGGAAGCAATTGCTGTCGCAAGGAAAAGTAGGCTTCGTGTTCTCAATATTTTTGGCGCAAGACTTTGCCTCTAGCGGATCAAGTATATAGTATGCTACGTTGACTTTTGGTAATCTGACCATAGCGGAGAGCTGCAAGGAAGGTAGAATTGGCGCGAGCAGCGGCGCATGATAGCTACCAAGATACGAAGGAAGCCTTTCTTGTTTTGGTGGCTTCCCTTGCTGTAACTCTTGTACTTCTATATTCGATGATGAGGTAATATAGATCGCACACTATCCCAGGAGGTTAAGGAAGTAGACTTCCAGACAAAAGGTGAGTATCGAGGAGAGAAAATTCGACTTCTTCGACAATGCTCTCCGCCACTCCCGATATCGATTCCCAGCTCCAAACTGAGCTTGTGCACCCATAAGTTCTACTAGCCGCTGTAGTGATTGCATGGCATTGTTTCAGGAAACTACCCATGAACATTTGAGAGCTTCTAAGACTATTGCTGGACTTGATAAAATGTGAGCTAGGACTCTGATCTATTCACTACTACGCTGAACAAAACAGACAGTATTCAGCTTATACAATGATCAATGATGTGCATAGAGCTCTACCGGCATTGAGAGGCCTCTCGTCGGCCAAGACCCAATGGATGGAGATAGCTGTCGGGTAATGCAAATTCCAATGTAGCCTGTGTCTTGCGAAAGTGTGCGAATGGGACGTATTCTGGCGGTGTTGCGATCCGCGAAGGCTAAGCGTAGTCAACAAAGAAGACCAAAACGGATGCTGTGCTGTCCCATTTTCTACTAAGTGCGACGTCTTAGAGTCCTCTTCTACTCTGTAGATATTACCAGGAGCTGACCAAGTAAATCGGTCTTTCGTGATCAAGAGATTAATTGGGTAGCCTTGCATTCAGTGAAAGGGCTGTGTGTTTCTCACCAGTTTGATGGAAGACCCTGCACGGGCGGCGGCTCCTGTATTCTAGAACTATTCTAGGGTGTTTGCTATGGCACAGTATGCGCAGCAAGAGCAAGTCTCTTCTATCGAGGGCGTCAAATGTCGCAGAAGAAAGACCCAAAGCGGAAGGCTGTCAGAATTCCTGTCAAATTTGATCCTGTACGATGTAAAAGGTTGAGAAGTCGTGATACTTTATGATTATCGCAATCAACGCCAAACGCAAGCTCGACTCGCTTGCAGGGGGTAGAATAGAGCCATTCTAGAATAGAATACCGATTCGACTCGACTACAACTATCTTCCAGAGCTGTTCTCGCCCCTTCGTAACCACTCGATAAAATTGATTACCCCACAGTGTACTGTGGCGACTGTCAAGAGACCATTCACCGGCACAAGCACAGGCACAGGCACAGGCACAGGCAGGTGTAACGGAGGAGGGTGCCTTGCGGACCAGGATCCGAGTATGTACCTCGTCCCAGTCTCAGCCATCAAGCAGCGGTGACACCTTTACCCTGCCGCTCACCCTTCCAAATCCTACCTCAATGCGAAAAGACACAGTACTTACATCTTTTGCAGCTCGAGTAGGAGCACCTCTTCGCTGCCGCGGTGAAAGGAGTCCGACCGCACAGCACCCAGTATCTCCTTGAGCCGCCGTACAAAAACAAAATACCTCTCCAAGCTACACCTCTATCCAGAACAGTCTCGGGCTCTTTCTCGTCCCTTTGGCGATTGTCCCGACTTCACAGCACAGGAAAACTTTCGCCTCCGCACCACGCTTTCCCTACCTCGAACACAAAGGTCTACTCAGCTACGCCCTTACGCTAAAGACAGCTCTCTTCCACTTCTACACAACCACCAAGCGTCCTACGACATCAGCTCGTTTGCGAACATGGTCGTCGCTACTATCAAGTACGTTTGTCCCTGCTACATTAGCTCCCCGGGCATGGGCAATACTGGGGCATGCCTGCGGAGATCTGTCAGCTGACAGAAGCCTTTCCCACCCAGATGCGTGGTCGTTGGGGATGGCGCCGTCGGGAAAACCTGCCTATTGATCTCATACACCACGAATAAATTCCCTTCGGAATACGTGCCCACCGTGTTCGACAATTATGCTGTGACCGTCATGTAAGTCCAAGTATACCCCATCCTTTGACAGGGCCACCTCGGGCCGTTCGAGAGACATTCCAATGCTGCGGAGAGTAATCACTTAGGCTAACGGAATCATTTGTCCCAGGATCGGTGACGAACCTTACACCCTTGGACTTTTTGATACTGCTGGACAAGAGGACTACGATCGCCTCCGCCCACTCTCATACCCTCAAACAGATGTCTTTCTCGTCTGTTTCTCGGTCACATCACCTGCTTCGTTCGAAAATGTGCGAGAGAAATGGTTTCCTGAGGTACACCACCACTGCCCTGGCGTGCCCTGCCTGATCGTTGGCACTCAAACCGATCTTCGAGACGATCCGAGTGTCCGTGACAAGCTTGCAAAGCAGCGTATGCAGCCCGTTCGCAAAGAGGACGGAGAGCGCATGGCGAAGGATCTAGGTGCGGTGAAGTATGTTGAGTGTTCAGCGCTCACGCAGTATAAACTAAAGGACGTCTTCGATGAGGTAGGTATCTAACCCTTTTGCTATGCATCCCATAGCCTCCCTACGATGACTGACAATACTTTACTCCTAGGCAATCGTGGCTGCTCTGGAGCCGCCTCCAACCAAGGTCGGTAAAGGTGGCAGGGATGGAAGAAAACATCGCGCTTGCACAATTTTGTGAGGAAATGAAAGGCTGCAGCTTCGTAGGCGTAAAGGTATCTTTGGAGGCCCTTACTGCAGGGTAAGGTGTCATTTCTCTCACGGCTGTTCAATGCTTTCAGCACGGTCATCAGAGGAACTTTGAAATTTCAGCAATAGAAAGATGGTCAACTCTAGTCTTCCATTGCCGGTTTGTCGTTCACTTACAGGTCCTGTGCCGCGTCGCCTGCTTGCTCGACCACATCTTCTTTCCAAAAGCAAACCTAGAAGAGGTTCTGCAACCCCTCCAAGCTACTATCACAGGATGCGTCGAAGGGGCGCTTGAAGATGATCGATGCTCCCTTTAATTCTGCTCTATGTGAAGCTTGCGTTCTGATCGTCTCTCCTCCTGGAAAGGCATTGTCTTGTGACAACGGACTTGAAAATTCATCGTAGCTCGAGCCATTGCCCATTGTTTATCTACATTCGGAGTCATCGCTAAATACGTGTCATGCTCGGGAATTTTTGGGCCTCTCACGCAGCCAGCTTCGCCCAGTTCCAAAAGACTGCAACGCCATGACCAGAGACTCCTCAGGCATGACATTACTCATGTCGTGAACGCTAATCTTCGTCACAAGATCTAGGGATTATCGAGCCTTGATTCATCCAATGCCGGCTCCTATGCTGAAGCTTCTTTCCAGATCTTCCGGTTGATAGAGCAGGTAAATATCGACGAGCATTCAGCAAGTGCGCCCCGACTCTGTCCAACGAGGAAACTCATACATAGGGCCCTCAAGCTTATTAGGGTCGACTACGGTGCTGTGATACAATTGGTAAAGAGACTTCAAAGATACGTCGTCCCAGAGGGTAAAGATCGATAATTTGGCTGGTCTTGGCATTAACTTTCTCAGGGCCTACGTTTGCTTGGTACAGATCAGGTTTCTGAGCATGGGATCGTGAAGCGATGCTGAACTTTAGACGTTGAGCTGAACGTCAAGTCAAATGAATCGCACGAAATGATCAGTGGTATGCAAATGGTTCGCTATTGCTGCGGACCGGCAATATAAAACTTTGTGAGGCGACTTATCGCAATCATAGTTTGCGAACAAGCCTTTGAAAACGGCGCACAAGTGTGTCAATGTTCGACTTAGCGGCTTTTCAAATCGCGGATTGTGATGAAGTGCATTTCGTGGTAAAGGAATTGGGAAAAGGATACGAAGGGAAGACGTTAGAACAGAACAAGCGCATCATCAACATGTGGGTCAAACATCCGAATCTGGTGTCTCAGCAAATCGGTCACAAAAGAGAACGAGATCAATGCATTGGTCTAGTGATCAATTGTACTGTTGGAGGATTCACTGGCGTGTCTCAAGCATGGGGAACTTGGAGCCGAGTGTCCAGTTCTCGGACTGTTATGGAAGCTCGGTGAACAATCTCATATAGTGGTGGCTTTGCATCCAATCTCTGCCTCAAAGGGTCCCTTCCTGGAGACCAAAGACATCAGCCAATAGAAAGTGGCGTGCATATGACACCTCCAGCAAGCAAGATAATGGCAGGACATCCTTACCCAAGTAGTCTACATGGATGAAACAGTCATGGGTCTTGCTAATGGTATGGGCAATCGGAATGGGCTAGTCTGTGCAACAATTGAGTTGAACATTATCCAGGGTACTTTCACGCCGCGTCAAGCAGGCGCCGTATTGTTAGTGATAGCTCCTCCGTCCGGTACATCAAATGCAACTGCGTCTGTATATGAAAGACCGGGGAAGTAGAGCCCTCTTGAATGCGAATGGGTGATTTACGGTTTGGGCACGCATTGGGAAATGTGCATGGCTGAGTTCAACCCAAAGATAAATCATCTAGCCGGTGACATGTACGAAATGGAGCACAGGTCTTAGGAACGAAAGATTTGCTTTGCACCGAACTTGAAGAGAAAGGTTCACCGGCTGTGCTCGACTTCGAAGCATGGAGTCCTTGATGACCTTTGAATTGACGATGCATTGGATACAGTATTCAGCTCAATTGGCTTCGCTCTGCCACGATTTACAATTACTGCCTTCGGATACCAATCATCCCAGTTCGTTCCGCCTGAAGAATCAACCTGTTCTCCTAACGATCATGCCGTACTCTAATAATCGAACCTGGCAATAGGATGCGTCTCTGTATCTCCAACGAATATCAATCACCACGACGAAATGGAGCTGAACGTGCCCAAAATCTGGCACGTACAATCTGGAGAGGTGCAAAATATGGTGTAACCGGACAACGAAAGTGTCCGTAGCATTGCAACGACTGGGTTCCTGCATAAGATCCTGTGGAGTGGATATTCGAGGCAAAAATTTGGTGAGTTCAGACGATGTCGTCAGGGGGAAAGGCCTAGGATGAGAAAGAGATTGACGTAGTGCCTGCATCTTCACAACGCTCGCCGGTGGAAGAAATGGTACGGCAGGAACGACGTCGACTAACATTCGGCTTGCTCTTTCATTCATCTCTACACTCCCAAATTCCCGACCTTCAAAGGTCTTATTTTTCAGCATACTCAACATTCATTATACTATCATACGCTCGTTAGGGTGAATCATTATCACTAGAACATACATTGTGACTGCATCAATATGTCGCAGATGTGCTATTTCGTTCTCGGCATGCATCAAGATAAGAGAAGGACATACCCCCATCTCGTTGCCGGAACCTCGGATGTTTTCGAGAGCATCGTCGATGGGAACAATGCATTAGCCGTCGAGCTTAGCGCGGTGGAAAACCGTTTCCGAGGAGGACAGGGAGAAATATGCCCTGATGGATCGAGAGACATGATCATCGGTTACGAAAGCACCGTTGGCCAACGATCGGTGCGGCTGTGGTCTGCAACGGTAGCCACCAGTCTGCACGAGTATCACTGGAAGCTACGGGAGAAAGAGTTCAAGGCCCCTAGTAGACAAGCTAGACTTGCAGATAGAGCATATCGGCCCTCAGGCAGGTTTTTCAAGGCTCAGAGGAAATGGAGCTTCTGCTGATCGCTTTGCCCAAGTCCTTGGGAATGGCTCCGGTCCGTCAGCCCAGGTCAAGGGCGTCCACCCTCCAATTTCCACCCTGCTCAACGGCTTCCAACCCCTAGACCCAGCTCATATGGTGAATTCCAATCATGAAAACCCAGCGCAGGTCAACAGCTTCTATCATCCAGCTCCAACTCAGATCGACGGCTTCAATCAACCAGAAGGGTCTCATGTCAATAGCTTCTATTTTCCAAACGGCTTGAATTATCGAGACCCAGCCCAGGTGGACGGCTTCCATCACCAAGCCCTGCCCCAGGTCGACGGTTCCGATGCCCAAGATGTTCTCAACGACTCTACGCAATCTTCCTCTCCGACGACATAATCTCGGGGGTTTTCCTGGGAAAACCATGACATCCTCCTTCGGCAGAGCCTAGGCATGATCGGATAGGCCCACCGACAAAAGCGTAAAATTTGGGCAAGGTTCTAAGGAAACATTTCGTGTCTGGGGGAGATTGTCGCTAACTGCATGTCTTCACTGGTGGCAATAGAGCAGCAGCGTGTTGATTTTATGCCTCTGCCCACAACAATTCGAGTTTGGCTCTTCACGTATTGCATGCACACATCATCCTTTCTCCATTCCGCAGAAATAGTCTCCTTCGGCGTAATCTTCATCTGCGAGTTCAGCTTCCTCCACTTCGAACTTCGTCCCTAGCGCCTCCTTTCCCTCCTTAATCATGGCCTTCAGCTGAGAGTTGAAGCGCTTCAGATTCGCGTCTTCCGCCAAATCCCGCTTCCTTATCCTTGCGGCGTGACGCTGCATCTCGATGCTGACTGGACTCTCGTACTTGGGTGAAGGGGCTGGAGACCTTGCGGACGCAAAGGATGCTGGCCGGTCAGAACGCAGGCCCGGCGAGCCGGCATGTGAGGTGAGTGACGGCCTGGAGGCAGGTAGAATCGATCTCTTGTTAGGCCTCGAGACAGATTTCTGTGGCGATGTATTTCGTAATGGTACTTTTCTACGTGAGAGCCGTGATGGACTCGTCTCTCTGCTCTCCACCAGTACCCAGCTCGCGCTCGATTCTGCCATACCTTTGTCTCGTTGAACCCTCTTCGTGGCTCGTGACGACATAGTATGATCTTGTGACATATAGTCTGGTATGTAGTCCTCCTCGGGAAAACGACCTGGTATGTTCCCCTTTTCGTACGTCAAAAAATCCATCCTTTCGTCCTCATGCCAGACACACGGATTTCTGTTCACTGTCGGTGTTGATGAGTTGATTGGATACCCCCTGCCACCTCCGGCGTAGAATCCTCTGAAGGCCGTTGCCTTGCAGAATTCCAATACTCTACCAGCAACTCCCACGACACTGTAGACAGCCCTTCCCAGTCCATCCCGTACTTGAGGCGGCGCTAGCCCCCTTGAGCGTCCGTTGCCCTCCCTTGCCAGAGCCACCGAGGAGCGTGGGAAGTAGCTGTTGGACGTAGGATCGAAGCCTCTACATCCTCTGCCTCCCCGCAAATGTATATCCATAGATGCTCTGTAGTCGTCTTCGCCTAGATCTATATCAGACAAAGCGGCGGCCGTGGGTGTGTCCAATCCGCCAGCAAGCGCATACCGCGTGTTCACGAATGGTAGGGGGCTTGTGGCGCCCCAAGCATCCTCCGTGGATGGGGTGGCAGAAGCCATGGACCGCCCATGTGACGGTGCGGAACATGTTGTACCTTGGTGGACAAACGAATCTTGGCGTGTCCGTTTCCGGCCCGGACCACTGCCGACATCTTGAGACGTTGGAGCTGTAGATTGGTGAAGTGCGCTGCAAGCGGAGGGTGTCTTGGGTGGTTGAAAGAAGTGAGACTTGGCGCCTACGTTGATGTCAAGCTTGGGAAGGAGAGTGGTATCGAAGCCTAGGCTGCCAGGCATGACGCTGCCGATCCGGAATGTACGAGACAAAGCTGGTCGGAATACTTGGGAATGCTGAAGCCTCTTGCTTTGTTTACTGTCAGACACTAAAGCGTTTTAGCTAAGTTAGCACTAACTCGATATGAGCTAGTTCTGATGATGAAGTCACATGATATGGAGCTCTTGGCATTGGCATCATCAAACGAAATTCTATAATTCATCAACCAGAACTACGAGACATACGGAATGTATTATCCTGAAGTCACAGTACATTCAAGCGAATGTGATAGACCTGCATTCAGAGAGCCAGACTAGGTACATTGTGTTGAGCACTCGTGCGCTCTGCAGCTTGGCCCATGTCACGACGCCCGTATGTGAAGCCTACATAATCCTTCCAATACTTTATCCATCCGATGAATCTTTACAACGAATATAGCCCCCCGAAATTTGTCGTCTTAGCCTGACATATCTTATCGTACGTGGATGCAGAGGCGTGCCAGCACCCTCGAAAGACGTAGTAATTCGTCAAATGCCCGGATAAATGGACATGTAGAAATAGAACCAATGAATCAAGCCACAAGTGACGATGATGACTTGGCAGAGAACGGGAAACAGATGTTAGAATCTGCTGGACTCAACGCTATCACGAGATCAGCTTAGTAGCACTCGCTCTTTAGTGGATTTCGTACCCTTCCTCGTCTCCCACTATCCTGTCCCGGCATCACATGCTGCTGCTGAGGATAGTATTGCATGGGGTATTGATACCCACCAGCCATTCCGTTAACACCCATCAAAGGATTGAAACCAGGCGGAGCGAACGCAGATTGTTGGAGCATGGGATTCGGGCTTATGCGAATGTGCTGCTGTGGTACCTGGTTGATTGGGGGAGGAGCCGAGGCGTAGCCACCAAGGCCCATTCCGGGGTAGTAGTCGGCTGGCGAGGCACCGCGTGGAAGTAATGTTGGCTGGTATTGTTGATTTAACGGATTCAGAACGTTGGGTACGAAATTTGATCCGAGCTGATCGTAGGCGAGGACTCCATTCGGATCCACAGGGGTTGTTCCAGGAAAACCGGTCTGCATATGATACTGCTGTTGAGGCGTTGCGTGGAGAAACTGCCCGTTGTACTGCCGGTCGTTGTCCATCTGATGATTTCTTCTTTCTCTTGACCCATGTTGCGGGGTCCGATTGCGTTCCTGATGTGAAGCACGACCATTTGGAGTTTGCTCTCGCTCAGCTTTGCTTCCCTTGGCAGAAAGGCCTACCTCGTCCATAAGTCTTTTGTAGCCTTGCGATGCCGATACTTTCAATTTCAGAAGTACATTGCGGACCTTTTGCAATACGTCGTTACGCTGATTTTCATCGAAGCAAGGAGTGGTAAGAACCTTGAAGATAAGAGTGGCACCAGATACTTGGTCACTCAATATATCTCCCAAGGTTTTGTCATCGTCGGAAAAGAAAAGCGCGTGGAGAACAGTGTCTCTAGCTTCGACCTCATTTCGCTGATTGATCACTTTGAGGACGGTGAGGTAAGCGACTTTGTGCGTGCACAAATGCACCAAGTGAGGAACAAGCCTGGGAGCAAGAGCAGCTCGTCGGTGTGGGAATGTGCAAGTGTCTAAGAACCAAGTAAGCAACAGGGCGCCGTTGGTATTCGTCGCAAGCTGGATGCTGTGTAGTACAATGGCTGCAGCGAGCATTCGCTTCTGACTGTTGGTTGCATGGTGACTTTCTAGACATGCTCGAATAGCCCTTGCACCAAAACGCCCTTGAGCAATTTCCCACATGCGGCTGAGCATAGTTTCGAAAATGAAATTGTTGTGTGGCCAACCAAATCGCAGACAGCCCTGCAGTACGTAGTTTCCGTACTGGTCAAGGAACAGAGCCACTGTATATGGGCGAACACTGTCGACGATAATGTCTTTCTGATCTGGGTCATGGGTTACATCAATGATCTTTTGGGCAGCCCAGGTACCGTTCTTGTGAACACCAATCTCGGCCAAGTGGGGTGCAACTTGGTGGAGCATTTGTTTCTTAACTGCCTCGGAACAGTATTCAAATAGCTTTTGTACTACGGTGTTCCCAAGGTAATCGGAAGCCAACTCAGAAATTTCGGGTATCATGCCCATTGCTGTGTCCTCGATTTCGCTTTGGGTCATGGCGTTATTGTCAATTCTCTTCCGAATTTCTCGAAGCTTGGGTGCGTCGTGAAGTCTGGCATGACTCGGTTCCGAGATTGCCGAGATTTCAGTCTTGAAGCTTTGAAACTCTATAGCAGCGACGATACTATCTTCGATGTTGTAGCGTTCGTCCGCACTAGCTCCAAATTCGTGAGCCATCTGCAACATTTCGGACTTCGTATCTGATAATTCTGGGACTTCGAGTGCAGCAACAGAAACTTTGGCATGAGCTCCGTTGACTGGACGGCCTCCATTTGTGTTATCTGTTGATTGTGAGGCTTCGTTGTCGATCTGCCCATTGCTATGTGGTTCAGGACTCCGAGAGTGTAGATTGTTTCCGGGAGTACCACCTACGGAGGCAGGAGCCTTGGCGTAGCCGATTCTCACAGGCCCAGCGCCAGGGAAGATCTCCTTGCCATTGATGGCCGCCTTTGCTTTGATTGCGCTTTCAGTATTTTCAAAGTTTACAAAACCACAGTTTTTGTGGGAGAGAACTCTCGCAGATTCTATCTTTCCATAGGCAGCAAATATGGCCTCTAGAGAGGACTCCGTCGTCGAGGTAGGAATATTGCCAAGCCACAAAGCACGCGTGGGTATATCCTGGCTTGTATCATCTGCGCTCTCGAAGGTCGATTGGCGTCCTATCTGACCTAAATTCATACTCTGAACGGCCTCTGGCAGTCCCTCATAGTCGTCGGCCCAATTCGTGGAAAGGGAGGAGCTGTTGAGCTGTTGAGGACGTGATAAAAATCGCATTGGTCCTCCTGGCGTCCTCAGTGGAGAGTCAAGAACACCTGCTGTACGAGCCCTCGGTCTATTGGCGGAAGCCTGACTGGCAAATGCTTGGACTGCCAAATTATGGTGAATGATCTGGGCGTTAGTTTGAGCTATTGCGGCGTCCATTGGCGTCATAACACCACTGTGTTGTCCCGAATAACCACCGCTGGGGAGATAGTCATCCTCATCCTCTGCTGCATACTTTTCCTTAGCATTCACAGAGTAAGACCTGAATCGATTCAAGTTCTTATTCATGCCTATCATGTCATTCACGAAAGGCTGCATAGAGATCCTCTGCATACCGGGCTGAACTAGACTGATCTGCCCTTGGCGAGGTGTTTCTGCTAAGCCAAGGTAGTCAAGAGTCTTCACATCAGTGTCGATTAGCCCATCCCTGGAGAAAGAAGACTGTGCAGGCGATGCTGGAACATCCGCGGAATGGATGCTAGCCAAGGTTGAAGACCGATTTCGCGGATTGCTCCAGCTAGTCGAGAACAAGGACGACCCGAAAGGGTTGGATCCATCAGGATAGGTTGCTTGCTGTGGCATAGAGCCTGCCCTTAGGCGTGATAGAAGTGCCGATGTAGAGTTGCCCATTGCCGCTGTTGCATTTGCGGCATCGGAGCCCATGTGAGACGATGATCTGAAAGGACTTGCTGATGGTGTAGGTCTTGAAGTCTTAGGCAAGGATAGTTGACTAACGACCTGGCCCGGGGGAGCAGCAGGGGAGAACCTTGAGGGAACAGTACCCGCTCGAGCTCTGCGCGCAGGACTTTGGGTAGGAGCTTCAGAGGGCGGCATAAAGTCTGGGAAGCCATCTTGGCTTGGTGACTCTGGTATAGTTTCTCGCAAAGGGGTCGAGCCCCCGCTAGCTGGAGGACCTAGTGTCCCCCAAAGACTTGGAGTCAAACCCTCTTGAGCTTGTATCTCACGGGCCCTGTATAGAAATCGGTCCATCAGCGGTGTGGCAGTGACGCATCTACTTTGACTGACCTCTTTGCATATAGCCTGCCCGCTCCTCCAAGTTCATGCGATGGAGAGCCAGTCCCCGACCTCGCATTACCCGCCGCGGTACCCATACCAGTCTTGTTCCCAGGATTCCCAAATGGAGATCGCACGGCAGTACCAGCTGGTGGTTCAATGGGTGAAGTATTAGCAGTTGAAGACCCAGACCGTGGCTGGGTTGCAGACAGTTGAGGAAGATGATTCAGATTTAGATGGTGGTCCGGTCTTGGCGAAGGACCCATTATGTATTAGAAAAGCTTGAGACCTTGCAGTTATATGCGATGACGGGCAAGTTGTCACGTCCGAACGATTTTTGCTGTCGCTCAGCGAGGGCAGCAGCTATTTCGTGATATTGGGTCTCTGGGAGTGTATAATATTCGAGACGCTTAGATAGATTCCCTGATTGGTCCGCGATGAGGCTCTTTGGGATATTTTTGGGGATGCAAGGTACTTCGAGGGTAGCTGTGGATAGTCTCCGATGATAGCCTTGTTGACGAAGCCAGCGTGTGCCCGCAGCTGATGGATGTTGTATGGTACGGAGCGCGGAACGACGATGTACAGCTGCGCCCTTATCCCTTGCAAGACAACGTTGCGATGTGCGCTAGAGATTCTAAGTCCGCCGTAGATGGCTATTGAAGTAGGGGAGGATCGTCGTAATTTCGATCATCAAGGTCAGATCATCAGCTTGCTGATGTAGTGGTTTGATAGACGATGAAAAGCTGGCGGACGTGGTAGGATTATGCCGTAGTAAGAGCAGGAGGAGGAATCGAAGGGAAGCTGAGGGGGGAAGCGAATGAAAGTATCGGTCAATTAAAAGTTCTGATGCCAAACAGATCACGAAGGAAAGGGGAGAGTTGGCGTGCAAGGAGATGGTAGAAAGAAAAAAGATTGTTGGAGTTTGGTTGTCTGGATGAGCTTTGGGAAGGGCAAATTCAGCCACAAAGTGGTCCCCCTGATTTTGGGATTCTGAAACACCAATCCTGGGAAGGTGTTTATTCCATCCTGCACTTAGTTTCGGGAGAAGCAATTCTTCATGACAGTGCATTTCACGGACATTCATGACCCTATGATTCAATCTATGGGCCAGGATCGTTTTTGCCCATGTGTTCTCGTGCATTTGGCTTCAATTTGGAGCACCTTTATGGAGTCGGCAAACTGTCGCATAGAATACATGGTGTCTGAGCGAAGCGTGACGGCTCTTGTGGCTACCAGCAAGACCAATCAAGCGTATACATTGTACCCAGGAATAGATCGAATAGTATTCTATTGTGTAAAACCACTCCTCATTCACTGAGTCGCTTTGTGTGAGATCCAAAGTGTGTCTGCTTGGCATGGACCGGAGCTTGGGGACCGGAGTTAAGATGAATATATTCAACTTGTCAAATATCAACGTTCAGCGTCACAGCTACTACACAAATCTTTACATGCTGCACTGGCACTGGCGATAACAGTTGACAAAACAACCTAGAATATTGGAGACCTTATCTGGTGTCCTCCCACCTTCGAAGCGACCCTGACCAGCGGATTCACTATGCAGCGGCGAACATGTAGCTCCTTCTGCGCTCAGAGCGTTCACAATCGATCGAGGAGCTTCTCTTAAGGTAGCTTTTCGCGGGTTGGCTCATATTCACTGTCCATCAATCCCGCCTGATCATGTGTGAAGACGGGTCTCTTGCGCCATTCGGTGACCGTGATGTTGAGACTTCTGGAGATGACGAAAGCAATGATCAGCCAGGCGTGGAATCGCTTGTGACTGGGAGAGAAAAGCGCGCCACGGCGGGAAACAGACTGTCCCAATTACTGGAGAAAGAAGGCGACGACGAGCTTGAGCTACTGTTCGCAGAGAACGAAGACGAAGAGGATGTGGAATTCGAGGATGAAGAAGAAGATGCATCAGATGCTGAACTTGATTCTTCGACTGACGAGGAGGATCAGGGCGCTGCTAAGGGTGACGACGAGCTAGCAGGTGAAAAGGAGTTACAGAAACAAGGCAGGCTAGAACGGCAAAGGAAGCGCAAGGCCCAAGATGTATTCAAGAGACCCGGAGGGCTGCGGAAGAAAGTCAAGATCGATCCTTCTGCTACCAAGTCAACGCCTGCCCCTAAGCCCAAGAAGAAGTCCGAAAGGGTATCATGGGTGCATACGGAAGCTGATACGCCGATACGGGCTTCGTCTCGAAAACAGACTGTTCGAAACAGAGAATTCGTACATAAGCGGCTTTTGAATAGCGAACAAACGCGACTCAAGGTCATGCATCAGATGGAGGAGGCCCAAAAGCGGAAAGACGCTTCGAAACCCAGAGCTCTGACACAAGCCGATCGGATGGAGGAAGCTGCTAGAACAGAGAGGAAGAACGCCAAGAATTTGAACAGATGGGAGGAGTCAGAAAAGAAGCGCGCAGAGGAGCAACGAGCTAGATTGGAAGCGCTGCACAATCGTCAGCTCAGTGGGCCTGTCCTCACATGGTGGAGTGGCTTGTCACGTTGGGTTGATGGCAAAATTGAGCAGCTCGGCGTCAAAGCGATTAGAAAGGCAGGCCATATTGAAGCTCCAACCATTATGGAAGACCAACACACTGATATAGCAGTCGAAAAGCCGTACCATAGCTTTTCGAATGGCTTTGAAGACCAAGAAGCAGCCATACCCGATGTCCTACATCCTCACCATTTGACCGAGCTCTCAGGCCAAGTGAGTTTGACAAGCAGACGCCAACAATCAACGCCACAACACATTACGTTTGCGCCGCCACAAGGACCCTACGGATTCCTTGACGGTATTCATGCTTACGCGGCATTGCCTATGCTACAACAGCAAGCTGAGTTTACAGGGACTGCGGACGACGAAGCGCACCCTCAAAGCCAATCTGGCCCTGTATCACGAGGGCTAGGCGACTCTAGGCCGGGCATGCTTGTACCAGCGTTGAGGCAGGCCCCTCAGATTGAGATTGCAAGTCGCACTTTGGTAGTACTGAAAGATATCGATGCCAATGCGGCTAAGCTACCAGAACTCCAAAACAGCGTCCTCTTGAAAAGGCCACGCGCGAAGCTTTCGAGTAGGGAATTCGCATCCCAAACCGTTATCATCTGTGAAGCTGACCAATTCCGCAGGGCCGACTTCGGAGATGTGCGCAATAACAACGCAGCCCGCCCGATTCCGTGATCCGACGACTAGCCTCATTTATGCGAATTCATATGCGTACAAAGAAATCCAAAGGCTTCGGCATGGAGGATCACGGTGGAGCAATCTCTTGGACTGCTACGTGGGTCCGATCAACAGCCCCGCTCAAGGAGTGCCAGAAAGGTTCTGGAAGGGGACATGAGGGAAATGCAAGAAGACTGAGGCAAGCATAATAGCATGCCCTAGTCTGGTCACCTCTCGGATCGTGCCAGATAGATACTCTCCGATCCGATTGGACGGTGACTTATCCTATGTACAATCCCGATAAGTCGACAACCGGCAGCTCCGCTTCTGCCAGAGTCGCTGGAGCGGATGGGACTCGGAACAGTGTGCGAGAGAGGTCGACGAACGACCTGAAGTATGAAGCGGTAGTGACATGGTTCGCATGAGACAGGCACCATAGCGGTTGCTTGCTGCAATCCCGTTGGGTATCCAATTGTACCGAGTCCCATACCTGTTGGAATGCCATTTCTCAATAGTGTGTGCTGATACTGAGTGGATCTATTTTTGGCAGGGAGTCTCACGAGTGCGAAGGATGAACATATGAATATTTAGGTCAAGTAATTAGATATGTGAGACGAGGTGGGGTGATGTCTGCTTCAGATGAAATGAACGAATATCCCAGCGTGCCCAGGTCCTGGCAACTTGGGCAGGGGTCTCGAAATCCCTGAAACGAGATGAAATTGGACGAGTCAGCGTCGCTCTTCAATTCCGTGCTGCACTAGTCCAGGATCTGACTAGTGAGACATAGTCCCTGTGGCTCGCCTTGGCTTATCTACTCCGGACTTATGCTTACCTTATCTAGCCGTCGATCAATCAACAAAGGTGCAGCCAAAGCAGCATCAAAGACAACACTCCGTACTCAAACAACTCCTCACCCCCTCTCCCCCTCTCCCTCCGTCTTTCGGGGCATAAGATAGTATATCTCTAATACAGGGAAAAAATAAGACTATATCCCTTTCTTCACCGATCGTTTTCTTAGGTTCCACAGCGCTGCAGATACCCGTTAAGCCAAGAATAACTTACCACTTGTCTGGCAAATCAACCCAAGGTCATTCGCTTTTGGCGATAAGCCGCATCCGATCAGTGCTCGAACAAGACGCAGTGTTGGCAAGCTCCCTCCGGCGTGCACAGCTCATCGCTCCACTCTCAGATTGCATTGGATCAGGTTGCGTCAACACTCGGACCAGATCGCCATTCGAACATCAAGACAGCACCAACCGCTTTCTCCAAAAGTTGCTCGTCCCCTCAATGTCTGGATTTCACAATGCTCACGCACAGGCTCGTCACTCTCCCCCTCACGTAAGGAAGACAGCTGCCAAAGCAGCGCGTTCTGCCCCAGCCTCCAAAAGCATAGCATCCCTCAAGATCACCATTAAGGGTACCAAGGCCACCAAGAAGGCCAAGGAAGAAGAGGAGCAAGTCTTCGGAGAAGACGACGACGATACAGGACTGAGCTTTCTACAATTCTGGTAACTCACTCATATCGCATGTCCCTGTCCATGATACTGACCAGACCAGTGCAATGTGTGAGAAGCAAATCGTGGTCCCGAACTCCTCGATCCTGTATTGTTCGGAGAGGTGAATTCCACAAACCCTCTGCCGCTCTAAGTTACTGATACAATAATTTAGCTGCCGTCGTGGTGACGCCGCCATCCCCACTGCGGACCCATACCTATCCCTCCTTAGCAGCCCCACGAGGATGGCCAATCCCCTCATTGGGGACGACATGGACGAGTCAATTGGATCTAAGATCCCTACATACGTTCCCCGGCTTCAACCGACTCCTCGTACCGCTCCGGATGGCCGGATACCCGCTCAATTTCACAATGCCAAATCAGATCTTGACCCCACGGAGTGGAAGCCCGCCGAACTAGGCATGACGGCCGAGAAATCTCCTACGAAATCGGGCGAATGGAAACCGAAATTGACGCATCGCCCTAGTAGCGAGGCAACATCATACCTTAGCAAGTTCCACCGCTCTTGTGACTCGCTCCCCTCGAAGCGACGTCCTATGATCAGCCAGAGCCGCACTCCAGTCTCGAGCCGCTCGACTCCCGGTCTCTCTCATACTTCAACGGCAAGCACTTCCAGTGAGGACAGTCTTGAGGGTACACCATATGAGTTCGTGGCTCGACCTGCTCTTAGCATGCCGGCTACATCTGCCACCAAGGTCTCTCCTGCCGGCAAGGACGGCAATGATCTCACCTACAAGAAGAAGCAGATTGGGACGAGCATGGGCTCTGCTACCGGGAGCTTGAAGAAGCTGTTAGGTACTGCTGCTGAAGCGATGTAGGTGGTGGTGCAGGGAAGGGCTGCTGGGAGATTTCGACCCCTTGGCAAGCGATGCGAGCTCGCACGTATACACACTGTGGGGCTTTTTGCCGTCCTTACTTCTTTTCCTTTCCCAGCTACGTCTAGGTCTACGTCTACGTCCTAGTCCGAATGGGCGGTAGCTCTCATAAGATACGTAATGGAGATTGGTCTTTGCATAGTTAAATCTCTTTTCTCTCTATCGAGACTCAGCTATCAAGTGCGATTATTCGAAGACTATTCGAAGATGATTAGCTCAATGTCAGCCGTAAAATTAGCAAGATCCATACGCATCACTCATTTCGCCTTATCAACTGCTGTCTCTTCAAGAAACTGCGAATTGCAGGATAATGCCTTCACGGCATACGTAAACGAACATTTGAAAGATTTTAGACAAGGTAGCTTTCATTCCCCGGTCCCCTCGCAACTCTATGCCATCGTACCCTCTAATGCTATCTTAACCCGTAAGATACAGGATTTGCTCTCACACTCCCCGGTTCCTCATGCCTGATGGCGGAACGGTGTCCTCTATATCAATCCAGGGGCTTCGCAATTCGCTTTTCAAATGATTTTCCTCTCAGCCGCATGCATCCAGGAAGGGGTATTAAGATTACAATAAAACATTTGCACGAAGTGAAAGGGCTTTGCTTCGGCGACGGTACTAAAGGGTCAAACGCCTGCGGTATCCAACTAACGAACTAGCTGAAACACGTACCAGTATTAGAACAAATGAAAAGAAGTGTGGTAGATTGTTAATAGGGCAAGAAATGTACATTGAATGATCGAATGCTAGGGTATCTCACTGGGCACTTTCTTCTGCCCATCCGTTGAGACCCCAGGTGCTGCCACCGAAATTGCCAAAACCGCTCATGCTGGCTTGCTGATGTCTATGGCTTGGCTGTTGGAGTGCTAGATGCTGCTGTTGCGGTTGTTGATTTTGGCTCACGCCATTCGTTAGTGGCTCTTGGGTGAAGACGGGCAAGCTGACAGCGCGTGAATGCTGCTGGTTCCGGGCAGGCGCAAGCAATCCGCCAATTGTCTGTGCAGAGCCAGACAGGCTGATGCCGTTTATGCCTTGGCTCAGGCTGCTGCTATGGCCTCCGTGCTGCTGTGGGGCATTGAGCATGCCATTGGCGAAGACTTCATTATTTGAGGTCCCGTAGATAGCGGCTTGTTGATTCGCAAGCACTTGCTGCTGTTGCTGCTGGAGCGCCGCGACAGAGTAAGGATCTGCTTGCTGCTGCTGCGGCTCTTGAGGTATATCTTGGAGAGACATCCGATTGAGATACATGGCCAGCGGATTGCTGCTGCTGGCATTGAGGATAGCAGAAGGCGTAGGCGCATGGTTGGCATGGTGACCGTAATGAATACCATTCTGTGAATTAGAGCCAGTGGATCCTGGAGCTGGTGAGAGAGCAGCTCGTGTTGGGCTGACCGAGGAGCCATTGTGGCTCATGGATGGACGTAGACCTCCGTTCATCGGCGAGGGCGAAACCATACCATCCCTTCCCTGCATACCAAGATGCTGCTGCTGCGCATGCTGATTGTTCTGGTTGTTCTGTCGAGGTGCGTTTCCGCAACGATCTTTGCCAAAATTCACCTTGAAGCGTTGGTAATCCTCCCTGCTTCGTATTGCTTCAATGGCTTTGATGGCATTCGAGATGTTTGTAAAGTTGACAAAAGCACAGCTCTTCTCTCGAAGAGCATTAACGAGCTCAATTTCACCATAATCCGAAAAGTCCTGACGTAGCCGTTCCTCTGTCCAAGATTCGTCCAAATTACCAATGTACACATTTCGAGAGGCACCACCACTGACCGCCAGAGCGATAGCCGGCGGAAGTGCACCAGAATGTTTGCCCCATCCAATCTTTAGACGTCTATTATGGATCATCAGACCTTGGATGTTGCTCAACGCATAAAACGATGCTGCTGATGTAGGGTCAATGAACGTGACGAAGCAGATATGCTTGTCAGGAATGTAGCGGATGTGATGCAAAAGACCACCACGAACCACATTACATATCTCTTCGATGGTTGTCTCAGGATGGATGTTTCCAAGGTACACTGTGCGATTGCCAAGGTTGTTCACGCCTCCTGCTTGTGTGGCCACAGCGGCAGCTGCAACGGATTGTTGAGCTAGAGCGTTGGAAATCAAGTCACGGTCAGCGCCGTTGAGTATATGTGCGTACCCCGGCGCAATCCCTAGGTATTGAGCGGCATTCTGTTGTTGTGTCTTTGAAATATATGCACATCGATCTTTGCCATAGTAGACGCGACGAGGTGCTTGCCATTTCGGCTCCTGAGGCAGCTGTGAGACTGCCTTAATGGCATTGCTGATTGAGAGAAAATGAACGAAGCCAATCGCTTTCTCACGTACAATCTTGACAGTGTCGATGGAACCAAATTTACCAAGATCTTCACGCAACTCCGCCTCGGTCACCGTCTCTGGAAGATTGCCCAGATACACATTCCTAGAGGCCCCGGATTGTTGCACAGCAACTTGAACAGAAGTAGGAACTTGAGCTGGCTTTCCCCAGCCAACCTTGATGTCCTGGCCACGGATCGCGAGCTTCTTCAAGATGGCATCAGAGTGAAAGTGCGTAGCTGAGTTTCCATCAAGAAACGAAATGAATGCGCAATTTTTGTCCGGAAGCAATCTCACAGATTCAATCGGTCCACTACGGACATGGCCAAGTACCTCTTCCGCTGAAGTCTCTGGGGGGATATTCCCTAAATACACCGTCCGGCTGCCTGCATTACCCACAGTTGGTGCCATCTGCATTTGAGGCACTGCTCCGTAATTTTGGTTTCCAGTATTGCCAAACGAGCCGGTGGGTGACTGCGGTCCACTGAGGAATTGCGATACTCCGTAATTGGTTGGCGAAACCATGCCTTGATATAGATGGGGAGAAAACCCCGAATGCTGATTATTCACAGGGCTACCAGCCTGTGGTGGATGGCTCTGCTGATGTGCCGTGATACCGTGTTGCTGGAAACCACCGAAATTATTGAATTGTGGGGTACCAGGCTGGAATGGACTACCCAACAACAGCTGAGACGGCAGAAGGGGAGTGAAGTTCATGTCCATTGCTGTGCCAGGTGCTGTGATATCGCTTGGGCTTTGGAGATTTGTTTGCCCGTAAGAAGCAGTGTTGATAGACATGTTCCCGCGACGAGGATGCCTCTGAGCATAGCCTCCAAGAGGGTGTTGGTTTGAGTTGTATGCGCCATGAGAAAAGCCAGTGTCATTATTGCTGGTATTCGAGGGCTTCGAGGAGGTTGAGAAATGACCCTGCGGAGCATTCTCCATCGAGGATTGCTGATGCTGCATTCCAAGCATGTGCGGCGGCCGGACGAACCTGTCCTGCTGGTTAGATGATGAACTAGGGCGTTCAGAATGTGTGAATCTGAATGTAGGCCTTCGTCGGGCTCTGAAAATGAAAGAAGCGTATGGTGTAGAGTCCGTGAGAGAACGATGGAGCAGCCAAGTAGAGGCTTTGGTCAAGAGGTGGGAGGGAATATCTACATATCTGTCAGTAGCCATACCAACGCCAATGCCAACTCACAGGGCTTCGGGCTAGCAAGACCTATGCAAAAGAAAGCCGCACACCTTTTGAAGGAATAGCACCGGCAAACTATTTGCACATTGAACGGTAAGAAGGAAGAAATCGGAGACCACGCTTCGAAGCTCCCGAAACCTTCCAGCTCTGTCACTTGCCTCGTAGCAACTGCGTATGATGTTTCGATGATCGACAGCCAGGATGGAGTAATGTTTGCAGCGAGTGATTGTTGTCTTGAAGTGCCGGATTGGCAGGTGTTGTAGAATAAGCAAAGGGCAGACGTAGCATAAAAATAATTAGTATTTAGTGAACGTGTAAAGGAATGCTGCAGCTATTAGAAGAGTGTAGATGAAAAAAAGAATGTAGTTGGGGCAGGAGAGCTGGTGGGAGTGTACGGATTACGGAGTGAAAAGAGTGAAATGCATACAGATAATTTCACTAGATCAAATGAGAAGTATCCCTGGCAGAATAGGGGCACAGGGGTCCGCTGTCACGGCTATCTAGGTAAGGTACAACAACAGACCAATGCGGCCAGCCCTACTCGGTGAGTTGTTCGTTCTTGATTTAGTTATGGATTTACAGCGAGGGCTACATGGAGCATTTAGTGATGCTACTTGCAATCGTGGTCCTTGATGATGCTGCTATATACTCATATGATGGGAGCGCACAGCCGGAGCTGGTGCCTCGCGCTAGTGCCTGGCAGATCTTTAGCGTATGCGATACTCCTGCAAACCATAATCCCGCCGGTGTGCCTAATCGTCTAACCTCTACTTTCTTACGGAGTACTAACAGAGATCACATAGCTCAAAAGCTTCTCTCAACCTGCTAGGGACAAACTGTCATGGACAAGAATGCTTACTGATATTAGGCTCTACATTGGCGACCGTCTAGATCTGAAGGGAGGCTTTTCTGGTTCAGCCTGTGCCAAGCTTTTGCGTAAAACTTGCATGCGCTAGATCGTATCTTACGGGAAACTCCCGCTTAATTTCGCAGTCTCTAAAATAGAAACGTTAAGCCACCGCCGCTGAAGCCACGTGAGCTAAAGCACGCCTTGCCTTATAGGATGCTCCCGAAGTGCTCTAATTTACTGTTTGGGTTACCGCCATGGTGGTGCAGATAGTCTTGCTCATAACAGGCAATTCGACCTAGACAAGCACTACTTTACTCTTAACCCCTCATGCGTTGTAAGGCGTTAGTAATGGATGCACCTACTTATACCCAAGACGACCAGCTTGCTAATGACCGTACTTTCCTCCTCTGGATTCCTCTGGATGGTTGTAGATCGACATCAACTTTTAACTTGCGAGATAGGATCTACACCTTTCATGAGCTCCACAGTATGTGCATTCTACTCAAGCGAATTCCCACCATCGCAAGATCATGCTTAGCCTCAGGCTGTACCGGCGATCATGGATGGTTAAATTACTCTTAGAGCCATCTCTGCGATTCTTCCACAGGTATGACTTGAGTAACGAGCCGCTGTCCTGCTGCTTCACCCATCGAAACGCTGTTCGCCTGGAGGAACATGTTCCTGGTAGGCTGTACGGAGCTACGGCCAATGTTAGGAGGTTTGATGGAAGGCAGTCAAGTAGTAAATTGACGACTTCATCCTCGTTTATTTGGCTGAAAACTTTTGCCCTTGAACAAACATATCACCCTCCGTCGACGTGCTCTTGTTCTGGCTTCTACCACATGCGGCACAAGCTGTCAATGTCGTCAGCTTTGTTCATGTGGACGCCTCTCCACGGCTTGAGCATGTACCATTCCCAGCGTATGCACACTTGTGACAATATGTGTGACCTTGATCAACCTTGGCCTTGCATTTAGTACAGCTGCTGGAATACGCTGCGTATGGATTCCTCGCGCTTTTGTCAAGAAGTTTACTCTGGGAGTGACGGTCCTAGTCAGCGCCTGGTAGTGGTAGTAGTAATGGCCGAGAGTAGCTTGCCTTGCTTATGGGAGCAGAGCCTAGGGTAGCTGAGGGCTTGCTTCTATCACTACTCGTGGCGGAACCATGGTATATATCGCTCCTGCGCTTGACAGTTGGCGTAGCAAGCCGGGTGGTCTTCTGCAATTTCTGGCATCTGGCACAGACCATATCGAGAAGTGGGGTCAGGTCCGTCTCACTATGTTTCTCAGGGCTCAATAGGAAGATACGAAACACCCAAGATGCGCAAAGGCAAGCCTCGGACGCCAAGCTTTTTATAAATTACGACTAGAACTAGAACTAGTTCTAGAAGGGTTCACCTGGAAGAGGCCCATACCTGGAAGAGGCCCAGCCCTATGGGGCTGAAACTTTACTAGATTATAACCAACTTCTTTACTACCATATCTACTCAACCAATATTCAATTAACAACTCTATAATCATGTCAGATACTTCTTCTTTATCCCTTCTATTACCATCCCCTCCGGAACCTCCTCTCCTTCCTCAAGAACGCCGTATTGAGCTTGCGCTAGAGCACTGGCAGGAGCCCAATAACACCCTTTCAAAGTCTAAGATTGCCCAGAAATATGGTATACCACGGCGTACATTTTTCGGACGGACCGAGGGGAGGCAGGCAAGAGCGAAGGCCCATGAGAAGGAACAAAGGCTAGCACCTGGGGAAGAGCAAGCTTTACTTGAATGGGTCTTACGCCTACAGAAATGGGGTTGGCCACCACGCGTTGAACAATCACGATTCATGGCGAATGAACTATTACGTAGCAGAAATGACTACAACCCAGTCGGTATTAATTGGGCACAAAAGTTCATGAGACGACATCCTATAATTCGGACAGCCTATATCCCTCCCCTTAATAAAGAGCGTGTAATGGCCGAAGATCCCACTATCTTTTCCGCATGGTTTAATCTTTATCAGGAAATGAAGACAACGTACAAAGTGGAGGATTCAGATACCTATAACATGGATGAGAAAGGTTTTATGCAAGGGGTCATTGCCAAGCTGAAAGTCATGATTTCGAAGCATGAAAAGAAAGCACATATGACTCAGTGTGGTAATAGAGAATGGGTCTCGCTTATTGAGTGCGTCTCTATTGAGGGCCACGTCATGAAGCCGTGGATAATTTTCAAAGGAAAGCTACAACAGAAGGCATGGTGGGAGGCCCTCATCGAGGGCCATATCGCTGTCAGCGACAATGGCTGGACCGACAACGAGATCGGCCTAGCATGGATTACTCAGGCTTTCCATCCGGAGTCTTAAGCTATTCAAAAAGGGGAATATCGTATGCTCCTAATCGATGGGCATGCTTCTCATATCACAACTGCAGCGATTCAATTTTGTATCGACAACAAGATAATTCTTCTTTGCTTACCACCTCACACGACGCATCTTTTACAGCCACTGGATATTGGTGTTTTTGCCCCACTAGCGATTGCCTACAAAACCCGGGTCCATGAAACTACCCGATATGGAGCCAACTATTCAATTGACAAGACAGACTTTTTGGAGCTATATCAGAAAGCCCGACACGACGCAATGACACCATATAACATACACAGGGCGTGGCTAAAATGCGGCCTACATCCATTTAATCCACAATTAGTTCTACAACAGCTCCTTCCTGAAAATCACGGATAGCAATCATATAACATAACAATTCGCCACCGCCCTACTACGCCTCCTGAAGCCACCGTTACATATCCAAATGGGAACCAGATCGCCTTGACCCCAGCAAACACAGCACAGGTCCAGCATATTTTGGAGGTAGCAGCACGCGCAAAACAAGCGAATAGAGCAACCGATATGGTAGAGCTGTCAGCAGTACCAGAAGAAAATAATGTGGGATTACATGAGCTCCTTCAGAAGGTAGGCAAAGCAACTATACGAGTAATGGCTAATAGTGTTATTCATAGCACTACTAATGCTGAGCTCATAGAGCATAACAGGAGGCAAGAAAGGAAGTCCAAACGGGCTAAAGGTAACTACGGTATAGCTCGTATCATGAATGAAGAGGTTATCAAGGAGCGGAGGGAGAGACAACGAGAACAGTTATGGAAAGAAGCCCGCATGTACTACCAGAAGATCCATCATGATGTCTTTACATATGGACCAAAGCTACTGAAGCAAAGAACGGATCTATCTACAAAAAAGGGAGTAAATGGACGAGGGAAATCAACAATAACAACAACAACAACAACAATAAAAGAAACACCAAGACTAAATACGCGACTAATGGTTGGACTATCTCTTCCCCCCGTACCGACTCCTACCCCCCTCTCCCCAACGGCGATAGCAGAAGCAGCACTACCCGCTATGCTAGCAACACCAGCACCAAAAGCCCGTCGACCAATCAGACAGCAGAAGCGAAAGCAGAAGCTAGTGGTATGTCTATCCATTAGGGTAACCATTGCGGAGTTAGAACAGGGCCTGCGGGCAAGGCAGATACGAGAAAAACAGGCCAATCACGTGGTAGGAGGAATCAGCCAATCAGGGCGAGGAATGCGTATGAGGAAGCCTACAAAGCCTTGATTCTAGTCGTTAATTGAAATGTAAACAACATGAAAACCCACGTTTTCGTCATGTATAGATATAAAAAGGAGTCCTTTAGGTGGTAGCCCTATAAGGCTGGGCCTCTTCCAGGTATGGGCCTCTTCCAGGTGAACCCTTCTAGGGGTAGATCTGGGGACAACTACAGCCGAGTATCAATCTGACTTGCTTCTCTCGTTCAACACTATAAGAATTATATGAAGATCAAAGGTAACGAGATCTTTTAACGACTGCCTAGGATACCAGACAAACGCACAAGTTAGACGCAGCAATAAAGATAATAATAACTTGTAGCAGTGCCTCCCGCACGTCGTAACTTGCGGCTCCAACTCCGTATTGTAAGAAGCTTAATAGCCAGTTCCATGCAACGTCCTCACTTGATGCTACTAAAGACCACTGTGGAGACACGCACAGCAAATAACAGCACGTATGCATCGCACTTCTAGATACTTGATGGTTGAGTCTTATCGAACCGTACCGCTCTGGCAGTACCGCTCGGGCCGATTGAACATATACATCTCACCGCGACATGGCATCTAGGCCGCCAGGAGAAGGACGACAAGCAGCAACATCGAATCATGGCGGCCCCTTACTCGATCTCGAGGATCCAAGCCCCACAAACAATGATGGAAAACCGCCTCTTGTCAATGACGAGGACCTTCTTCATCAGTACCACATCGACAGCTCCGAAAGACCCCAACCTCGCCCTTCAGTATCCTATGACGCTTTTATCGGCGCAGAGCAATCAACGCATGGCCTTCGTTCTGGACCTAGGACTGGCCATACCGAGCATGGCCAGCCTCCCTACCTCGGCATCGGAGATGGACGTACTTATTCGCAGACTTCCGACCTGAACAACTACCAGCGCTACTCTGACTTGGATGACCTTCCTGACGATGACCGATCTATGCACGGAGGCTACTATCATACTGATGGTCGATTGGAAGGAGGATCATCCGGTATGGTTAAAGGGAGTGGTCATCGAAGCCGAAACAGTGTGCTTAGCATGGGTGGAGGCTTGATGGGAAAGGCGAAGAACATGTTCGGTAGAGGCCCGGAATACTCAGAGATGGACATGCCATTACGGGAGACCGCTTCTGGGCAGCACAGGACGAACAGCGACATGACAGAAGAGCCTATCAAAAAGTCAGAGCGAAAGAGGTTTGATATAGGAAATTTCAAATTTGGACTTGGAAGAGGCAAGCCAGATCCATCCTCCTTGGGTCCAAGAATCATACATCTCAACAATCCACCAGCGAATTCGCAGAGTAGACATCTTGATAACCACGTGTCCACCGCCAAATATAACGCTGCCACATTTCTCCCTAAATTCCTCTTCGAACAATTTTCCAAATACGCCAATTTGTTCTTTCTCTTTACGGCAGCGTTGCAGCAAATTCCGAATATATCTCCGACAAATAGATACACCACTATTGGACCTCTCATAATCGTCTTACTCGTATCAGCGGGGAAGGAGCTAATAGAAGATTTCAAGCGGAAGAATTCGGATAAGTCATTAAATCACTCCAAGGCAAGAGTATTGAGAGGATCTACTTTCGAAAATATCAAATGGGTCAGTGTGAAGGTTGGGGATATCGTAAGGGTAGAGTCAGAAGAGCCGTTCCCCGCAGATCTGGTGCTATTGGCAAGTTCTGAACCCGAAGGACTGTGCTACATCGAGACTGCCAATCTTGACGGTGAAACGAATCTGAAAATAAAGCAAGCTATCCCAGAGACGGCGAACCTTGTTAGCTCAAGCGAGCTCAGTCGATTATCTGGGAGGCTTCGCTCCGAGCAGCCAAATAGCAGCCTGTATACGTATGAAGCGACATTAACCACGACAGCTGGCGGTAGTGAGAAGGAACTTCCATTGGCACCAGACCAGCTCCTCTTACGAGGCGCAACCCTACGAAACACTCCATGGATTCACGGTATCGTTGTTTTCACGGGCCACGAGACAAAATTGATGCGCAACGCAACTGCGACTCCCATCAAGCGAACCCATGTTGAACGAATGGTGAACATCCAAATCCTCATGCTTGTAGCGGTTTTAGTTGGTCTAAGCATCGTCAGCTCCGTCGGCGATCTAATCGTAAGAGCGACTGCGCACTCAAAGCTTTCGTACCTCTATATTGAGAATACAGGCGTCGCAAAGCAGTTCTTCTCAGACATATTTACCTACTGGGTTCTGTATTCTAATCTTGTGCCGATCTCGCTATTCGTCACCATTGAGGTCGTCAAGTATTACCAAGCTTTACTGATCAATTCAGATCTTGATATGTATTATGATCCAACCGATACGGCGGCGATCTGCCGAACATCATCACTCGTGGAGGAATTAGGCCAGATTGAATACATCTTTTCGGACAAGACTGGAACGCTCACTTGTAACATGATGGAGTTCAAGCAATGCTCAATAGGGGGCATACAGTATGCAGATGAGGTTCCTGAAGATATGAGAGCAACCGAACAGAATCCCATCGGGATCTATGACTTTACGAGACTCCGTGAGAACCTGAGAAAGCACCAGAGCCAGACAGAGATACATCATTTTCTAGCACTTTTGTCGACATGTCACACCGTGATCCCAGAAAGAAGGGACGAGAAGCCAGGTGAAATCAAGTACCAAGCGGCTTCGCCAGATGAAGGTGCTTTGGTGGAAGGTGCAGTAATGCTAGGATATCAGTTTACCGCTCGCAGGCCTCGTTCTGTCATGATCACTGTTGAGGGTAAAGATTATGAATACGAACTATTGGCAGTCCTAGAATTCAATTCTACTAGGAAACGAATGTCAACTATATTTCGATGTCCTGACGGTAAAGTCCGATGCTACTGCAAAGGAGCAGATACCGTCATCATGGAGCGGCTTGGCAAGGGCAACGCAAATGTTGAAGCAACATTGCAGCACTTGGAGGAGTATGCCACAGAAGGACTACGAACTTTATGTCTAGCAATGCGCGAGATACCGGAGACGGAGCTCCAGCAGTGGCTTCAGATCTTTGACAAAGCAAACACTACTGTGAGTGGAAACAGACCCGAAGAGCTCGACAAAGCCGCGGAAATAATCGAACATGGATTTACGTTGTTGGGCGCCACTGCCATTGAGGATAAACTCCAGGATGGTGTACCAGATACCATACATACTCTTCAGGAGGCAGGTGTCAAAATATGGGTCCTTACAGGCGATCGGCAGGAGACTGCCATAAATATTGGCATGAGCTGTAAATTGATCAGCGAAGACATGACCTTATTGATTGTCAACGAAGAAAGTTCCGAAGGTACAAGGACCAACCTCGGGAACAAACTCAATGCTATTCAAAATCAATCGGCGGGCAGCGCAGAACTTGAAACACTGGCTCTTGTCATCGATGGCAAATCTCTAACTTTCGCTTTGGAGAAAAACATGGAGAAGATGTTCCTCGAGCTTGCGATTATGTGCAAAGCAGTGATATGCTGGTTTGTCCTCCCTGGTGCAGAAACTGAATAACACCCTACTGATTTTCTGTAGCCGTGTATCGCCTTTGCAGAAAGCCCTTGTGGTCAAGCTGGTGAAAAGAAACCTTAAAGCAATCCTTCTGGCTATCGGTGACGGCGCGAACGACGTATCCATGATACAAGCAGCACATGTCGGAGTCGGCATTAGCGGCGTTGAAGGACTCCAGGCAGCCCGAAGCGCTGATGTGGCCATTGGACAATTCCGATATCTTCGAAAGTTGCTCCTTGTGCATGGTGCATGGAGCTACCAGCGTATTTCGAAGCTGATCCTTTATTCTTTCTACAAAAACATTGCACTGTACATGACGCAATTCTGGGTACGTATATTGATAAGCGTCTTTGATAGATCCTACGCTAATTACCCATTCGCAGTATTCCTTTCAGAACGGCTTTTCTGGAGAGGTCATATTCGAATCCTGGACGTTGTCCTTCTACAACGTCTTTTTCACAGTCTTCCCACCATTTGTGATTGGCATTTTTGACCAATTCATATCTGCCAGACTGCTCGATCGCTATCCGCAACTCTATCAGCTCGGCCAGAAGGGCGTCTTCTTCAAGATGCATTCTTTCTGGTCTTGGATCCTCAATGGGTTCTATCATTCTCTCCTCTGCTATTTCATTTCGGAGCTCATATGGTTTTGGGATCTTCCTCAAAGTGATGGCAAAGTAGCAGGTCACTGGGTGTGGGGGACCGCTCTATACACCGCGGTACTAGCCACAGTCCTAGGCAAAGCTGCACTGATTACGAACATATGGACCAAATACACCTTCCTGGCCGTTCCTGGGAGTATGGTGATTTGGTTAGCTTTCATCGCTGTCTATGCCACCGTGGCTCCCAAACTTGGATTCTCGACGGAATACGATGGCGTCGTTCCACGGCTCTTTGAGTCACCCGTCTTCTACCTCATGGCCTTCACTCTGCCCGTGATCTGTCTTCTCCGCGACTTTGCATGGAAGTACGGGAAGAGGATGTATCGGCCTCAAACGTATCATCATGTGCAGGAGATACAGAAATACAACATCCAGGACTACAGGCCGAGGATGGAGCAGTTCCAGAAGGCGATCCGAAAGGTCAGACAAGTACAGAGGATGCGGAAGCAGAGAGGTTACGCGTTCAGCCAGGCGGATGAAAGCCAGAACAGGGTGTTGCAGGCTTACGATACTACGAAGGAGAGAGGCAGATATGGAGAGATGGTAAGCTCGAGGCCAGGCCTGGGGGAGCGAAAGAAATCACGGCGTAAATGAAGGTCGATACGACTAGGGTTATGTAGCGTGGCGTTCTACACGGCTTTGTCTACCATGTAAGTGGATGGCCATGAGTGCGATATGCACCATTCTTGTACCATATGTGATCTCATGAGTGTTTAGAATCGGAGCAGTAACTCATTTTGATTGGAGACCGCGTCTGACTATACTACACTGCGCATTCGTTACGAGGTTATGAGTTTAGGACGCATCGAGGTGCATCATCGAATGCTCCATTTCCAGTCCTCCACCACTCTCGATCCTCACCTTTAGCAACAAAGTAGCATAACCAACAGTTTTGCCTTCCTCTTCCTCTTCGTGATAGTCTCCAAGATCACTCGCCGTGGATCACTGGTTCCCTTATGCATGCCGCAAGCGCTCCAGACGAATGTGGGCCTCCTGAAATTCAAGGGTTCCATCCATACACAAGCGATTGCTTGTAATGGACGAATTCCTGGCCTGCGGAAGCTACCGTTCTCAACTGTGGGCATCATCGTAGCACTTATACTTGCCAATGTCCTGGTATGGGTCGCCGTCGCCATTGTTCTCCATTATCATGCAGCTCTCGTCCCCAACGGCTGTTCTTTCCTACACATTGGGACTTCGCCATGCTTTGGATGCCGACCATATCTCGGTAATCTACCAGAAACCCCAGATGATATCAAAAGGCCTCGGCTGACTGCAATTTTTCAGGCCATAGACCTTATGACTCGTCGATTTGTTGCTTCTGGTCAATGCCCAGTTACCGTTGGCACGTTCTTTTCACTGGGACATTCCACGTATGCTATTCAACTTTGATATTGATGCAACATGCTGCTTCATGTCTAATGAACTCGAGTCGCTCTAACGTGGATTTCATCTGCAGTATTGTCGTAATCACATCAATAATAGTGGCAGCGACTGCTTCTGCCATCAGCTCCAAATTCGGCGCTTTCAGTAAGATTGGGGGCATCATTGGCGCCTCCGTCTCTGCAGGATGTCTCATTCTTCTGGGGATCATGAACATCTATATTCTCTACAAGCTGATCAAACAATTGAAGATACTAATCAACACAGCACCTGGAGAAGAACGTAATTTCAAAAAAAAGGGGCTGGCTGCCTTTTCTACCTCTTGTAGAAAATGTTCAAGTTGATCGATAGGCCGTGGAAGATGTATCCTTTGGGTGTGATGTTTGGCTTGGGCTTCGATACTTCCTCGGAAGTAGCACTTTTGGGTGTTGCCTCCATACAGGGGGCGAAAGCCACGAGCATATGGCTAATTTTCATCTTCCCAACTTTGTTCACGACCGGAATGTGCTTGCTCGATATCATTGATGGAGCCCTCATGATGGCATTATACACCTCTACTGCCATGGCAAAGGACCAAATTGCCATCCCGCACTATTCGATAGTGCTCACAGCTGTCACAGTGGCCGTAGCGATAGCCATAGGATTCATACAGATGCTCAGTCTGATTCAAAACATTGCTCACCCTACAGGAAAGTTCTGGGACGGAATTGCTGTTGCCGGAGATTACTACGATATAATCGGTGGAGCAATTTGCTGCTCGTTTATCGTCGTTGGCGCACTTAGCGTTCTGATATACAAGCCGTGGCGGAGGCGAATCGATAGGACGAGGCCGCAGCCTCACCAAGCGCGGAAGGATGTGGAATTGGCGACTTTGATCGAGACCCAAGAGCCATCGGACTGGAAAAGCACTCCGCCAGAGCTGGAGGCACCAGGTTCCAGCCGATCTGGGAATGCATCAAAATCCAGCGACGACATCATGCCATGCAATACTATCTGATCGATATTGCTTCGGTGTTATTCTAAGCCTTCTCGGATTGAAAAAGTCTTCGTACCCTAGTAGTACTGCCGTAGTAGCTGAAATTCCTACTTGGCCCTGCGAACTCTGAAGCAAAGCAATATGACGATGATAGGTAGATGCTTATGGAGCAACTTTGCGTCCATCCTTTGCACCTTATACAATACATGAGTTCACGTGTACAACACCGACCCCTACCATCTCATCGTTCGGGTAATATGTTTTTCACAGCCGCCCACTCCCTCGGATTGACGGCCTTCCGGGTCTCCTCTCTATCCAGCCATTGGAAATCCTGCAGTCCGAAAACGTTATCCTTGAGGTTTGCCTGACCCGCCATCATCCTGGCCTTCATGAAAAATGTTTTCTCCCCTCGGATCTCTGTCCCCTGCTCCTTTTTGACGACGGGGTTGCTGTAATTGTAGACTTTGTGTCCAATGGGCATGTTGCCCACCACCCAGGTGTTCATGTTCACGCCCCCTGTTTGTACAATAATACGTTCTGAAGCCTTCAGAACATCAGTAAATTCGGATTCCGTAGCAGTAGAAGAGCGATCGAAATACCGTATGCAAGCTCTCCTTGCCAGTCTCAAGTAAGGAAGTTGGGAATTCCCACAAGGTATTGTCCCTGGTCACGACCAAGTACAGCGTTCTCTCCAATCTCCTGGTGAGACTTCTCAAATTTCCGTTCTTATCATCCTCCGTGATCCGTGGCATAGGCCGCTCAATTTCCTCCTTCTTCACCACCTCCCCCTCGCCCTGGATGTCCCGCTCTATCACTTCCACCTCCGCATCTTTGACCAACCTCTCCGTCTGCTCTTCCGGCTCGCTTACTCTATCACCCACTAGAAGCTCATCATTCCAGCCCTCGTCTCCGTAGGCGCTATAAGCTCCAATGTCTCGCGCTGGTGTCCTTCGTTCTTTGATTTTTCGCTTCCATTCCACATCTCCAGGAGTCCCCTTTTGGTAGTAGAAGTAGCGAGTAAAGGGCAGAGCTAGGCGTTCATTCAGACGCCGCTGATAGAGGTAATAGGATTTCTCGAAGGGTGTGAGTTCCCTGGTTAAGAGTGGAGGGCGGGAGAGGAGCACGGAGGCTTTGATCTTGTAGGCGCTATGGTGGGCTTGAGAGACTGGAGTAGTATGTGGAGCTTGGTCCGAAGACTTCGATTCAATGGGCGAAGGTACGGTGGAAGCAGCACGAAGTTGATGGAGACATGTACTGCAGATACGCGTGGTTTGCTCTACGAAGGTTAGGGTCTGTAGCCTGCAAGACAGAGGCTGCGCATTCACTCACTCGATTGCGAAGCTATTCGCCGGATTGCAGTATGTCCACGAGTCATTACAGTCACCTCTGAAGCATGGTCAAGCATGTGCAAAGCCCACGTCGGAGTTTGACGATGAAATATGTTGACGAGCTTAACCTAGTTCTAAACCTTGATTTGGCTCACATCTGCAGGTCAAACTTCGGTCTGACCATTCTTTCAAATGATTGAATCTTCCTTTAGGAAGATGCAATGCAAAGAGTGGTGGTCACTGGACTGGGAGCAGTGACACCCCTAGGACTTGGTGCGTGGGCCATGATGTATTCTTGTAATTACTACTGACTTATTCCAGGCGTTCAGCGCCTATGGGAACGATTACTAGACGGCCAATGTGGGATCACTTCACTCATTGGCAAAAAAGGCCATGCACAGCAGCAATGTCAAATTGCAGGCCTTGTGCCCCAGGGCACGAAGAAGAATGGCGGTTGGACTGCGAGCGAATGGTTAAGCAGTGATGAACAACGAAGGATGTCAACTTTCATGCAGTATGCCATGGCTGCTTCGCATGAGGCTCTGGAAGACTCGGGATGGAAGCCACAGACAACCGAGCAGCAGGAGACGACCGTGAGCTACTACATCACGGCGGAAAGCCGACCTGGCTGATAGAACCATCCGAACAGGGGGTATGTCTCGGCTCCGGTATTGGCAGTTTAAAAGAGCAGTATGAGACGTCAATAGCCCTCGATAAAGGCGTAAGCCTCCCTATATCCCTTTCCAAGCACCAACTCAGCGATTGCAGGGCCCTAAGAGAGTTTCTCCGCTCTTCGTGCCTAAGCTGCTTATCAATCTCGCTGCTGGCCATATATCAATGAAGTACGGCTTTAAGGTGAGCCTTCAAGCAATGGATCTTCCGTTCGAAAGCTAAGCCATCATGGCTCAGGGACCCTCGCACGCTGTGACCACGGCCTGCACAACCGGCGCCCACAGTATCGGCGACGCCTCGCGCTTCATTGCCTTCGGTGATGCAGACGTAATGGTAGCTGGCGGCGCAGAATCGTGTATTCATCCTCTTACATTCATCGGTTTCGAGCGCTCTCGCTCACTAACTACCTCTTTCAATGAGGCACCAGAGCAAGCTTCACGACCCTTCGATGCAGCCCGGGATGGCTTCGTCATTGGAGAAGGAGCGGCTGTAATGGTTCTTGAATCGCTTTCCCATGCCCTCGAGCGAAATGCACATGTTTATGCCGAAGTAGCAGGCTATGGTTGCTCCTCTGATGCGCACCATATCACCGCCCCGCCGCCTGATGGTGATGGAGCCTATCGTTCTATGCGCATGGCACTGAAGAATGCATCTCTCCCCCCTAGCAGCGTCGACTATATAAACGCTCACGCGACCTCTACGCCTTTAGGTGATCTTGCCGAGAATAGAGCTATCAAGCGGCTGATGCTAGGAGACAACGGCAAGCACAGAGCAGAAGAAGTCAACCTTAGCAGCACAAAAGGGGCGATGGGCCACCTCCTAGGGGCTGCAGGGGCGGTCGAAGCGATCATTTCTGTCCTCACAATACGGGACGGAGACTTACCGCCAACATTGAATCTGACTGACCACGGCGGGCCAGAGTTCAACTGCAATTATGTACCCTTGAAGGCGCAGAAGAACAAGGTGGACGTGACACTGTCCAACAGTTTCGGATTCGGAGGTACAAATGCAAGTTTGTGCTTTAAACGTTACATTGGGAAATGACCGAGAAAAGGAGCAGCTAATGCTGTTGCAGTCTTACCGATACGCATAGAAGCCTGGTCAGATTCAAGGAACAGTTGGTGTGCAGACTCAGCTGGTAGTGGTAATAGCGATTTATGCTGTCTTGTAAGGGGTTTTTAAATGCTAGTTCGTCCCATCGTTATGTGAGAATCTCTATCACTGGTTCCCACCCCCTACTTGGATAATCCATCCAATTCAAGGCGCTACACAGCGCTGGTATCATCATGCCCTGCCACGTTCGTCCAGCGAATCGAGCAAACATTCCCTGCCCAGGAGCATCTAGTCATTGAGGCCAAACTCCGATCTTCTTTGATCAATATGAAACGATACTTTTGGAGGGTCATTAAAAGGTTCACCTAAGGAATTATAGCACAGCATATACCGAAGGAGTTCAGCAAGCGGTGTCGTTCGCTGGCTCCCTACTTTCCCTCGTTTCCTCCCTAGTCGCGTCGAATGGTGCGCTCTCTTGAGTTGTCGTGCTCGCACTAATTGCTGAGACCGGTCTAGCGGTCGGGTCGAAAGCAGATCTCAAAGAGGAGTCTTCGTCCTCAATAGCGAAGGGGACAGCTAGTCTCGAGTCGTCATTCTGAGTTTGTTTGCGTGATTTGAGGCGTTCTTCTGGCGACATTGTCTGCAATTCGGAACCGAAAGTAATGACGGACGCCTTCTTTCCATGAACGGTGAAACTTCCAGTACCACGAGCTAAGCCCTCATCGCCCATAGACGAGTTCTCTCCCATAATGCCTGCGCTCCCGGTTGAATCTTTCCCTCTCCTGCTGCTGCGGTGGCTCGGAGGATGCGAATCCCGGAGCGTGCGGTGTAAAGAGCGGCGTACTCTTGACTTAGCGTCGCTCATGTCAGACTCCGTAGGCCGACCTTTCTCTATAGAGGTCTCTAGATGCTTTGGCTTTGCAGCTGAAGGACTACCAATCTCAACGAGACCAATCTCTTTGAGGAGCTCCTTTTCGTTGTCATCTAACCCGGGACCAGGCGCAGCAAGTTGCGAGGCTCTATCACTTGGCTCAGAGCCCTTGACACTGTCGCTTACGCTACGGGAAGATGGCTGAGGGACAAGAGGGTGCCGACCCTGAGTCGTACCAAGACTAGAACCAGACTGCAGAGACGACTGTGTTGGTTGAAATGATAAAGGAGGCAATTCCCAGGAACCTTTAGCTCTGTGATCACTCTCTAGCGACGACTGCCGGATAGATTGGAAAACATCGTCCATGCTGAATGGCTTCGTCGGAGATGGCTGAGTGGAAGGCCGAGGAGCTTCAGTTTGCGTGGTTGCTTCACGAATTGCTAGGTGGCTGTCCCTAGAATCAATCCTATATATGTCTTGGCTTAAAGTTGGTAGCACAATGTTGGGTACTTTAATCGCCTCCGAATAGGACCCACCCCCTAATTTGATGTCTTCTTCCAGATCCATTACAAGAATGTCTCGGTGACATCGGGTACGCCACGTCTCCATTCGCATCCACTTGATCTTTGCAGCCATCCCGCCAGCAGCGAGCACGATCTGCTCTCTTGTTCTGTTTTGGATCGGCGCTAGGATTTGCAGGTGTCTGGCGTTCCGCAATTGTGTTTCGAGTTGCTTGGCAGCCTCAATAAGCTTCACATCTGCTTCAGCTATCTTCTGGGCCATGATCTGTCGTCTTGCTTCCTGTATTTGATGAGCAAGCTCAACATCGCCTTGGACATTTTGGATTGTGATTTCACCGGCTGTCGACTGGGTTGACCGTGCTGACGTAGTCGAGTTCATTCGCCGCATCGCACGGATCTTTGAACCCTCGTTGATCCCTCCGAGCAGACCCCTCATACGCACCCCAGCCGTTCGGAAGGCTGATGCGTAGTTTAATTTGGCAAGCCAGTCATTCATCTCAGCCTCATTATCAGCTAAGAAAGTTTCCTCGAAACCCCCATGACGAACAAATACCAAGGCATGCTTGTGCTTCTTGTAAGTGGTGTCCAATAAAGCCACAGCATCCTCAGTAGACATCAAGACATCAGGCTTGAATAGCTCGAGTGGCGGTTTGAAGATCACAGGCGCGCCTGCATAGCCATGCTTATGATGAGAATCGTGCTGATGCATCAAGCTCTTGATCCAAGTGGTGTTACGGAAGAAGTACAGCTGAGCGCCTGTCAAAATCGCACCCCATTCTTGCCACGGCGACCGGGCTTTCTTTTTCTTCATGTCTTTTCGCCACAGGATTCCTACCTTGGTAACTTTGATGTCGACTACTCCAGGATGAGCCTCGGCTGGATTTGCCATGGTCTCAGGTCTCATGAATGCTTCTGGCCGAGACCTTGAGGAAACTATTTGCAAGATAGCCGATCTGAAGAATGTCTTGTGGAGATTTGTTATGTTCAAGGAGGGTGCAGTGCCCAGATAGGAATAGTGATCCTCGAGGTTCATGACATCCTTGATCGATGGCCGCAAAGAGTCCAATCTGCCATCTAAGATGAGAGTATACGGATCGACAGGCTCTCGGGAAGGCTTGCCCATTAAGTCAGTACCAGGCTTTGCGAATGGGTTCTTCTTAGACTTGTGCGTTATGAGACGCTCTCCGTTGATATCAACATCATCATCAACATGGATGAATGGAGTGTAAGATATGTTATCATAGAAGCACTCAAGAATCTCATCAGCCACGCCGTGGTCTCTCGCAATCTTGGTATAATCATGTTTTTGCATCTTATGTTTGTTATTCTTGTTGAAGACGTCTGTGTGAAGGATCAAGATTGAGAAAGCAATGAAGTAGGCTTCATCTGGCGAGGCATATACTCCGGGATTACATTCATGGTATCTATTGGCAAAAGCCTGAAGAACTCGATCGATCTGCTGTGTCTCTTTAGGAAGTTCAACTTCCATTAAAAGCTTCCTCGTGGACATGTCCAGAGGATCCCCGAAAAATTTGAAGCCGCGCATGTAGCTGCGAAGTACGTTCCTAAAAAACTCGTCATTCGACTGTGAGAGAATCGTTGCGACAACGCCCCGGCTGACAGCTTCTTCTAGGCGGATCAAGTATTTTGCCGGAGTATCCCCTTCTTGACGCTTAGGAACGACCATAGGTTCTCTGCTTAGCGTGAAGGATGGTTGTTTCGATCCAACTGAGATGGGTGTCCCTGGCATCGGAGGGTAATTGGTGCTATGTCTGGACTGTTGGGGCTCTGAATTTTGCCTGAGCCGAGATAAAGTGAGTAGTCCACCAAGGCTTGCTCTTCCCCCTGTTGACGATGACGTCCTTCCAGAAGGCGGAAGACTAGGCGTAGGAAGAGGGAATTCTTCCGCAGACTGTCTCAAAGAACCTTTCGTCGAAGATCGACCTCGTCGGCCAAGTAGGGTTGGATCAGCTACAATAGGCGAAGTACCATCAGACGAAGCAAACGTGCTCGATCCTCTGCTGGCCAAATCACCGAGAGCATGAGATGGGGATGGCAGAGGAGGAGGGAAGAACCCTTCATCATGACTGGGGCGGCCTAACCGATGTGGGGACTGATGTCGTGGGGAATCCGATGGGCGGGTGCCAGTCGATACACGTGGTGTGAAGCTGGTATTGTTGGAATGGTCTGGGGCTAGGGTTTTGACTGGTAAAGGGAACAGTGGGCCCTTGCTTTTCTTGCGCCGCGGTAGACGAAAAAATGTAGTCGTAGTGGAAACAGTGTGTGTGGTTGTCGTTGTCGCATACACACCGTGATCTCCGAGACTTCCTTCTGATCTTGAAGACTCTGATAGTCTTGAGATTGGTAAAGCCAAGGAAGTATTTGAGTCGTCTCCGTACGCTGGAGGAGCAGCTAATGCCTTCGATCTATCGGGTTCATCAATAGATAGGCGCGAGGCCCTTGCACTTGAATTAGCAGACGTTGGCCCTCCAGCGTTCTGAGCCGAAATGGATGCTTTCTCAGATAATGATTGCTTTGACGACTTAGGTAGAAGGGACCTGGGGATTTCGGGATGTTTATGACGGCGTGGAAGTGTAACGATTGCCTTGTTCTTCTGACTGATGTGGGTGTTATCAAGGGGGGCCGTAGTGATAATGGCTGGTGCTAAGGAGATGCTATTCAGCTCACGAGCTCAACGTATCGTACAGTAGCCGCTTGAAGACTCACCTGCTGGCATTGGCGGTATTGTCCCAAGTGATTGGTCTCTCGCAGTCTTCGATATCTGAGGATCACTGGCATGGCGAAATCTTAGCATACTGAAGCGTTGTCGATTTGGAGGAGGTTCCTGGGCATTAGGAGTCTCTGTTATGTCTTTGGAATGAGTTGCATGCTCGTCGGCATGCGGCTCGAATGACTTTCTGAGGGGTGAAGGCGATTTGACAGACTCATGGTTATCAGGACCTAGATGATTAGGATCATCTGGATTCAGCTGTTCACTTTTCTGGCCAGACATAGCAGGATCGATGGTACTATGCCGGCGGAGGCTTCTTGTGTCTCCAGGCCTGTTTGTTCGGAGGCGGCTCCAAGGCATCTTGTAGGTCTTGTGAGTATACCATTGACACTATGTCCAGCATGAATCACGGGTATCTCATGTCATATCGGTAGTTGATTGGATGCTGTAGAGCGGGCGGATGTGTTCGAAGGACAATGCAGGGCAGTCTATCAGTAAATGAGTGGCAATCGTTTCGAAAAACTAAATAGCAAGAGGAGGATAGTTGAGTTTCATTGAGGGACAGTGAGAGGGAGACAGCTCCTGAACCGTATTCTGACGATTGAACGAGCCGGCCCATTCTGTCTCATCTAGAATAGGCTAGACTTAAACTAGAGTACCTAAGCACGCTAAGGTATTAGCTTATGCACAAGACTCCGGAATACTTGGCGTGTAAGAATTGCGCTCCGCCAGCATATGACCGTAGCTCACGATGTTCTGGTATAGTATTATTACATGGGAATGATATTCTCATTAATACCTCTCTAACTATCGCCGTTCCGTGAGTAGAATTCCGTAAGGAATTAGTTGAGATATGAGGGGTTTAAGAAATTGAAGGATTTCATGCATTTTCTCATGAAATCCTTCGATTTCTTAAACCCCTCATATCTCAACCAAATCCTTACGGAATTCTACTCACGGAACGGTGATGTGGTCGCGTAACTATACGGCTACTACTATATTAATCTTACTTACTAATACCTAGTATATAGGACTTTAGTTATTTTGTGGGTGAGGGAGCGCGTTTTTTTTTACGCCAAGTATTCCGGAGTCTTGTGCATAAGCTAATATTCTACTTGGAATTGAATACGGCGGAGAAATTCTGGAGATGCCAGGCAGAACCCGCATCAATAGTCCTTTTCCCCACCTCTCCTTACTATGAAGTCTTGGGATTTCTCAATCCATCATGAGGCTCCCAAGGACCATCCTGGCTCTGAGTCCGTCGCTGCTGCTATGGACGTTGACCCTCCTCTGGTCCCACACTGACGCCTACTTGCTCGATCCAACCCCCCAGGTTCCCCTCCAGGTACCGCAACCAGTATCGCGCGATGGCAGTCCCAGATCGTGGTTCTCGCATACAAGAAACAGTGTCATTCAGTCTATTTGGCAGATTCATTCCGATAATGTCCTATATAACGCCAACGAGCGAGACTCAAAGACATCCGGCCCTCCACCCACCCTTGTGGCACGATATGGCGGTGATTTAGTTTTGCGATTCACAATCAATTCAGCTGAGGAGGCTGCAGCGCTAGCTGAAGGTGCTATTGTGCTCTTCCTCGATGTGTGGGAGTTTACCACCGACTGGGTTGATATCCGTCTGTCAAAGGACGTTGTAAGTTTGTCATGTTTCATGCTTGCATGCGTAGCTGCTAACTTGAGTCTCTCCAGGTTCCGTTACTGCTGGGGCTCTTGCCGCCCTCCCTGCAGCATGCTCACACGCCGTTGATGCACGACCTCACCCAGGCGATCTTTGAATCCTACCCCTCGCCCACCTTCGCGGATCCCGCCCCACCAGCCCCGGTAGCCCCTCGCACATTCAGCCACGAGCTCCGCCAGTCAACAGGCGAGACCAACGTCTTCTTCCGCGAATACCAACCTCTATCCGTCATTGTTCCCTGGATGCGGCTGCTTCGGTCGCTTTTCCCAACTCACGTACGCTTGATCAACATCGGACTCACTTACGAAGGTCGCGATATCTCTGCACTTCGGGTCGGCGTACACCCTACCAATTCCGGGAAGCCGTCCGGCCCTCGTAAGACCATCATTATCTCAGGCGGCTCACATGCACGAGAATGGATCAGCACAAGTACTGTCAATTACGTAGCGTATTCCTTCATCACTGGGTATGGTAGGTCTAAATCTGTGACTAAGCTGCTGGAACATTTCGATTTTGTCTTTATTCCGACCCTGAATCCCGATGGCTACATCTATACGTGGGAAAACGATCGCCTTTGGCGCAAGAATCGCCAGCAGACAGCTCTCCGCTTCTGCAAAGGCGTGGATCTCGATCGAACTTATGGTTTCGGGTGGGATGGCGAATCTTCAAGACACAGCCCATGTTCCGAGAGTTATGCCGGCGAGAGTGCGTTTGAAGGTGTCGAATCCCGCCGCTTTGCTAATTGGGTGCGCAACGAAACCGAAAACAATAATGTTGAGATCGCTGGTTTTCTTGACTTTCACAGTTACTCTCAACAAGTGTTGTACCCCTATTCTTACTCCTGCACCTCAGCTCCTCCTTCATTGGAAAACCTCGAGGAGTTAGCAATTGGCCTTGCAAAAGCCATTCGAGTTTCTAGTGGGGAGGCTTACGGCGTCACTTCGGCTTGCGAGGGTAGTGTTACCATCAGTCCCAACCAGAAAGACTGCGGGGGAAAACCGCAGAGGTCCAAGAAAGAGAGGATGCTCTGGCCTCGAATGGAGGCTGGTGGTGGTAGTGCCTTGGACTGGTTCTATCACGAAGTCAAAGTTGCATATGCTTATCAGATAAAGCTGCGCGATAGTGGCAGCTACGGCTTCCTGTTGCCCAGTAAGAACATCGTGCCAACAGGAAAAGAGGCTTTTCGTGCTGTTGAATATTTTGGACAATTCCTCATGGGCAACAAAGGCATCGAAGCGCACGAGCCAGATCCGGAAGAAGCAGTCAAGCATACTACGCCTGATAAGTCCAATATGATAGCGGACGAGAGTTGGCTAGGCGTGGAAAATGGAGAACCAGAATAAGAAGGGCTGGCCAATCCGGATTTCTACAGCAGCAACAGCGGGGGTAATGAGTAGAGCCTTGATGTGTGGTTGGGATTGTCTTAGAGCTAGGCTGTGGAGCGGCGTACGGGGTGTAGCTTGAGTACCAGGTTGTTCGAAATACTGGCCTTGGATGCAAGCCCCCTATGGAGTAAATTCATAGCTTATCGGACGGCCTCTTACTCGCAGCGCTCAGCAACCTGTCGCCGTCCACAAGGATACACCAGCCTTCACCGCCCCAACCTCCTTCGCCACCAACGCCAGCCTGGAACTCCCTCTGCGCATATTCCAGTCCCTCCTTATCGAAGCTCCCTGGCTGCAGCCATACCGCAGGTACGCCCGCTTCTTTGGCCTCCCGCAGCACCTCTTTGGTGACCGCTGGCTGCGTGATTATGCTCAGTGATGTCTCGGTAGGGTGTGGTAGCGCAGAGGGCGATGCCACCGTTGGGTAGGCAGTATTGGCTATCGCGATGCTGCTGCGAGATGGTGTGATGGGCTGGACAGGGAGCGAGCGTGCATGGTACCATTCAAGTACTGGAAAAGCTGGTCAGAGGGGCTGATGAATACAAAGGGCCCACAATGTACCTTTGTAACCATATTTGTGGGGTGATGGACTGGCGCCTAGATCGGTCAGCGCAGTGCCTTCTGGTTGGGAAAAGGTGAGAAATCCAACCTGCAACCGCAAAATGTGTAGAGGTAAAGAACTTTTTAGCTGCGGCCTCCATGATCACGAATGAAATTTCGAAAGATAGCTTGACATATCAGCTTTGGCGGATGCTGGTTTGGCCGGAGGAATCCGATTAGGTTTGATGTTCGGAGGGGTTGATTGCCGAATCCAATCCCGGTCACCACTGCTCAAAGAAACGATTTTAAAGATATACGGAGTATTTTCAAGTGGATCTTGATCATTAACTCAGAGCCTGCATCGCCTGATTGAGATGGCGCAATTCGCGTTAGTCTTCCCTGTATACCCATATTGAAGTCCTAATGTCCGAGTAGTAAATCAACATTTTCGCACGCATCGTATGCTACCTTCCGGCCCTCGTATCCTCAATCTTTGTACGATACCGTCTTGGCATACCATCAAGGTTCCCGATCTCTTTGTCTCGACCTCGGTTGCGGACATGGTGTTGTTGCTCGCGCTCTCTCCAAGAACTTCCAGGTCATTGGGATAGATCCTTCGGACGGCATGATCGAGCAGGCTGAATCCTCCTCGTTAAAGGATGAGTACCCTAAGCTCACGTTTCGCAAGGGATCCGGGGAGAGCTTGCCTTTCGTTACGGATGGAAGTGTCGACCTTGTTGTAGCGGCTCAAGCTGCTCATTGGTTCGACTATCAAAAGCTATGGCCGGAGATGGATAGAGTGGTCAGGAAGGGCGGCACTCTGGCCTTTTGGGGATACAAAGATAGGTCGGACCTCGAAGGGGCTGCCTGGACAGGACTGACTTTTCCCACATCATGTTTTCGTTGACTATCCGAAAGCTACCGATATTCTTAACAAGTATTGCTACGGTCAAGATGAGAGGCTATCTCTTGGTCCTTACTGGTCACAACCCGGCCGATCAATCGTTCGAAACAAGCTACGAGACATCAGACCACCAACGAGCGATTGGAACGACATAGAGAGAATCGAGTACGAGCCTGGGACGGAAGGAGCGAGGACTGGTAAAGGAACAATGTTTTTAAGTGGGAAAGTCAGTGTGGGGGAATGTATGAATTACGTTCGGACTTGGAGTGCCTTCAGCGCTTGGCACGATAGGTTCCAGAAGAGCAAATGTGAAGATGGCGGAGAAGGAGATATTGTTGACGAGATGTTCGACGAGATGAGGGCTGCAGAACCAGACTGGCAGAATGACAGAGCGTGGAAAGCAAAAGAGATTGAGCTGGAATGGGGCAGTGGATTGTTACTTGCTAGGAAAACATGACATTTTCCGACGCTATGCTGGCTTAAGCTCGCAGAGAACTTTGGTCACGTCGTACACGCACAAATATGAGGCGTTGATCACATATAGAAAACTTGAGGGTGGGTAATCGCCAGGGCAATTTACGCTTAGCGTGTCGCGTTCATCCCTAAAGCGCGCGCCCGAGACACCAAAACCTTAGTACTTTACCGTATTTTAAGTGGTCCGTTATCGTCATAGTGATTCGGGTCGACCGTACGAAGTATGCCACCACCGATTTGAGAATCACATGTATCTCCCCATGTACGACCAAAGGATCTTCCCCCCAATGGCTATTCTAGAGAATGCCACCCTTTATTCCCCAAACACGTCGTTGCTCGACCACACCGCCATCGGATCTTCCGACACTAAGATCTGCCACAAAGCCGAAGCCGAGTCTCTTCGATGCAGTAGATAAGCCTGGTGCATCGGCGAGTTTACAGGATAACAAGGCTTTCCTTGAACAATTACATGGCTCGGCGAGTGACAGTGCGCTCAGTGATGTGAGCAGCGATGATTTCGAAGACGTCGTATCTTTTGCAAGCCTCAAAAACCGTAGAGTAGATCATGACAAAGAGAACGATGATGGAGTCGACTGGGAAGATGCTATGCAAGCAGACGCGCCTATATCTGCAAGATCAGGTCCTGAACCATCAGGAGACCTCGAGCTCACGCTTGACGACGGGAACCGAACAGAACACAGCGTATCTTTTGACAAGAAAAAAGGCCCAGGCAAGGTGGAACGGCAGAGAAGGGTGGCCGCACACTGTCTGCACGTTCATTTTTTGCTTTTTCATAATCTCGTCAGAAGTGGCTGGGCGTGTGACAAGGATGTTCAGAGCATTTTAGTCGGACAATTGCCGACGAATGTGAAGACGGAAGTCGAAAGATGGCGAATTGGTTCCGGTATGGCTCCAGCTGAAACAGTTGCACCACCCATAGCACGTCAAAGACGGAACGGAAAGAAAGCCGTGCAAAGCATACGAAGCCAAAGGGATTGGGGTAAGCCGGCGGAACGGCAAGAGAAAGGAGCTCCAAACATGAGTCGGGGCGACCCTCTTATACGGATACTCAAGATCTTAGCTGCGTACTGGAAGAAACGATTTACTATCACGGCTCCAGCGCTACGTAAGCAAGGCTATAAACCTCCCGCAATGCTGGCAGAAGAGATCGCTTCATTCAGGAAAGACAAGCACAATCCGGAAGATCATGGCGAGCGCGTGTGCAATATCCAAGAATTCAGAGAATCAGCCCGGAAATGCGAAGGCAGTAGAGACATCGGCGCTCAGTTATTCACGGCGTTGATTCGAGGTCTGGGTCTCGAAGCTAGGCTGGTTGCTAGCCTGCAACCTGTAGGTTTTGGTTGGAGCAAGGGAGAAGAAGCGGCTGCAAGGAAGAAAAGGAGTATAAAAGGTGGAAGGATAGATGACGAAGAGGAATCGATTCGTGAAGTGGAATTGAAACCTGACACCGAACGAACTCAAGGAAAGTCATCAGGATCAGCCAAAGAGCCTCACAGCCGCAACCATCGTTCGAGAGGAGTGAAGGATGCCCCAATAGATCTGTCTGAAGATCCAAGAGACGACAGTAGGCATGGTGACGAAAGCGACGACGACGCATCGGTAGTTGACGTAACGCCGACTACACCTCGAAAGCGACCCAATATGAATTATGATAGAGACATGGTGTTCCCCACCTATTGGACTGAGGTCGTTTCTCCAATTACTAACGAGGTATATCCCGTTGACCCGCTTGTTCTGAATCCAGCAGTAGCTACGAATGCCGAGCTGTTGACTTCCTTTGAGTCCAGAGGTGCCAAAGCAGATAAAGCGAAACAGGTTTTTGCCTACGTAGTGGGATACAATGCAGATGGAACTGCCAAAGACGTGACCACTCGCTACATGAAACGACACATATGGCCTCGGAGGACAAAGGGTGTCAGAATACCCGTGGAGAAAGTCCCCATCTATAACCACAGAGGCAAGATCAAGCGTCACGAGGATTACGATTGGTTTAAGACTGTAATGAGCGGCTACAACAGGACTAACGACATGAGGACCGTAGTGGATGATTTAGAAGAGGCCAAGGATCTCAAGGTTGTAAAGTCCGAAAAGAAAGACACTAAGGTGAACGATGATTCATTGCAAGGTTATAAAACCTCCGCTGAGTATGTACTCGAGCGACATCTACGAAGAGAGGAAGCACTTCGACCTGATGCAAAGCCTGTGAAGACCTTCGTCTCCGGAAAGGGAGACAAAGCTGTGGAGGAGAATGTTTACCTCCGCAAAGATGTCGAGATTTGCCGAACCGGCGAGAGTTGGCACAAGGAGGGTCGAGCTGTGAAAGCTGGGGAATTGTCAATGAAGATGGTCCCTGTTCGGGCGGTGACATTGACCCGGAAGCGGGAGGTAGAGGAGGCCGAGAGAGATAGTGGCGAGAAACCCAAGCAGGGCCTATATGCGTGGGACCAGACTGACTGGATCATCCCACCACCAATCGAGCATGGAGTTATTCCAAAGAACGCGTTTGGCAATATGGACTGCTACGTGCCCACTATGGTGCCGAAAGGGGCTGTACACATCCCATTGAGAAGCACTGTGCGGGTATGTAAAAAGCTCGGCATCGACTACGCCGAAGCCGTGACGGGCTTCGAATTTGGCAATAAGCGGGCAGTACCTGTCATCACTGGCGTTGTCGTGGCTGAGGAGAACAAGGACGCGGTAATGGACGTTTGGAAGAAAGAGGAGGAAGAGCGAAGGATCAAAGAAGAAGGGAAGAGGGAGAAGACGGCACTGGCTACTTGGAGGAAGTGGCTAATGGGCTTGCGGATCATACAGAGAGTCCGTGAGGAGTATGGAGGAGGTGCCGATGACGAGGCACATAAAGAGGAAACGAACCCCTTTACGAATCGTAGCAGAGCTAAGAGAAACCAACAGATTAATGCTGAAAGAGACAATGCTCAAGATCATGACCATTTGAGCGATGATGATAAGGACATGGGCGGTGGCTTTATCGCAGCAGACGCTATAGGGAGTGGAGGCTTCTTTCCATCAGGACACGATGATCAGAAAGTCAAGGTCCCAAACCCCGAGGAAATGCTTCTGATCGAGGATGGACAGCCTTCCGTCAAGAGCGAAACTCTAGCGCTGCCAAAATTGGCTTGCCAAAGTGATGACAGCGACAGCGAGCATTCAAGCACGGGTAATATGGATCAGCGACCAACCAGGCGGAAACCCGGACCCAAGCCCAAGATCAGTGTTGTGGTATCTGCGAGGCCAACTCCAAAAGTAAGCTCAACCTCGACGACGACAATAATGACCACCAATACAACGAGCAACAAAGCTTCAGCGAATGGCAAGAAACGCAAGGCTTCCCCATCGGTGAGCGGCTCCGAGCATGACAACGATGCGCCTAGAGTATCCGCTACGAAGAAGAATACCAGAGTGGCGCCCAAGCGGAAAGCAGCGAGGAAAAGCGAGGTGGTGGTCAAGAGTCACTATTTCGATCACGGTAGCGACGAGGAAGAGAGCGGTAACGTTGAGGTTTCAACAAGCGAGGGGGAGGATGTGAGGGTGAAATCTGGAGCGAGGAAGGTCAAGAGGAAGAAAGGGGCGCTTGGAGCTAGGAAGAGTGTGTGAGGGCATGATTGTAGTAGATGATGATTGTAGATAGACCCCGTTAGCTAGACTAGTACATACGCTGCAATATACAACGGATGGATACAATGGTTCACCTGTCCGATATTGGAACTTTTCCCGGACAGTTTGCTTCGATTAGGGAATGATGATGGGTAGCAGACCAACCAAATAGACAATGAAGAACCTAATCAATATGCCATGCAACCCGTCCAGAGTGTCTCGATAGAGGAAGACGAAAATACCGTTTGATTATCGCGTCGACTAAGACAAATCCAACAACCCATCGCTATAAGAAGTCTAATGCCAACAGACACCTGCGACCAACCAAAAAAAGCCCCCCAATCCCATCATAACGTCGCTGTCAGCTGCCCTTCCCGCGTTTCGGCGACTCCGTAACAATCCGTCCCCTGGGCGGAAATCTCTCCTGCAAAATACGCTCCTGCTCAGCATCCCAAGCGCCAACTCCCGATCCCTCATCGACGTTCGTAACGGTAATTCGTCTCGCCCCGTCCTCATGCTCATCATTCCCGATCTCGAATGCATCCTCGCTCAGCTCTATTACCTCGCCCACGCCAGACCTCCCTGCAGCAGGCCCCGGCTGGACGGTGTGAGCCGCCTTGGTCGCCAGTTTCCGTACCCAGCCTTCGACTGCTCCGCTTAGATTTTCCATGCCGTTGCCATGTGAGGAAGTAGAATTGATGGATTCGAAAGACGAGCGGGGCGCAACGTCTGGTAAGTGTTTGGCGAACAGCTTGTTCAAGCCATCCTGCGCAGGACCCGGACTCCTCACATTCTTTTCCATTGTACCCACACCTCCTGGTCCATGAAGAAAGAAACCGGATGATGATCGGGACTTCGGTTTCGGTGCTTGAGGTGGATTTGTCTGATAGCTGCCTCTTGACAGATCAAGTGACGCTGGCGGTGTCTCAACGTCCGAGAACGTCAAGGATTTCCGCCTGCTACGGGGGAAATAGCCTAGCGTTCTGCGTGAAAGCCGAGCGATCTCAACAGCATCTGTAAAGCCATCAATCTTGACCCAAGAATCATGCCTCCACGGAGGGTCCTCTGGATTTGAAAGAGATATGGATATGGACGGCGAGGTAGGTATGCTAGATAGTGGCGTGTCTTTGTCTACAGGTACACCATGTAACGCGGCCCATGGTGCTTGCATAGTTGTGGGCGTGGGCATTATCTCGCCGGCGGAGCCGTCCCCAAGATAGTCCATTGTATCGTCCAGCTCTGCAATTTTACGTCCTTTAATACCACATGCGTCGACTGGAAGCACAACTGTTTTCCTTCCTTGAATGCTGTCATTGGGCCACAATCGATTCGCCTTCCGGAATATATTCGGATTACAGTTATACTTGATCATCACTCCTGCGAGTGTGTCTTCAATTTTCACCTTGTGTAGATATACTAATGCATCTCTTTCCTCGTTTCCACGAGGGGATACAGAGGCAGCGTTCGCGTCGTCAGAATCTCTGCGTTTGTTTCGTCCCAAGAGGTCCGGGGCAGTATAACCGTTGGTAGCCATCAAAGCCTCACGCTTCCTCGCCTGTACCTTTGCCATTCTATCCTCCTTCGTTCCCACTCCGATTTGCTTGGCTCCAGCTCCTGATGGCCCCCACTGAGCAGGCGCGCCATGGGTATCTCGACCACGAGGTTCTTGAAATGACCGCTGTCTCCGTTGTGGTAAACGGGCTGGACTAGAAGTCCGGGATCTATCATTTCCAATGAGGGTGGACGCAATGTCTTGTAAAGATGACCAAGAGCTCTCCCAAAGACCCGTAGCAAAGCTCGAAGAAGCGGTCTGAGATCCTAGTATACTGGGCACCCCAAGGAATCGACTGCTACTGCGCGGGGCTTGAGGGTCTCTGACCGGTTTCGCTGGTCTCGAGGGATGGGTAGCAGGTATTGGGGATGGAGCTCTTGACGAAGACAGGTTAGGAGGGCCATCAAGCCAATTGGTCTTCCTCGCCAAGGGTCCTGGACATCCCTCATCCTCCTCATTTGTTCGACGCCGATTCCGTGGACGTAAGGTTAAGGAGCTGCTGGCGGAAGCGGTGGAAGAGGAGTCGTTCATCGCCATTCAAGCCAAGATTGGCCCTTTAATGACATTGACATTGACATGAGGGTAAAGGAATGCATGAGTCGAGATGATCGGTAATATGAGAAGCACCCAAGTGCAACCCAAATGATGTGTGGTTTCATTCCACGAGCTGCTGGCGGCTGACGGTCAATGGAATTATGAAACGCGGAAGCATCCGGCGTTTGTTTATACAGCCGCGCTTGTCTAGCTAGCCCTATCACCCTCAAAAGATAAAGAGCAGGATCATTTTACGGAGCTAACGTATCTGAAGGGTCATCATGATAGCAGCTATTGGCCCTAGGTCTAGTAAGCTATAGGTATTGTTACACATCGGCCGGGTACCTTAGCAATGCTGGCGCTGAGGTCTTGGATGACTTCCTGATATGAACTAGGAGATTACCCCGTTTTGGGTAGCCGGCGCTCTGTGTTTGGGTTTAGAGACTGTTGGGGTCGTGAGTCAGTTCATCCTTGTGTCTACATTTACTGGTACAGAACCGTATAGCACATTTATTGAATGGACGGTTGGCTTGTTGAAGGCCGAATGATTCCAGGCGAGAAATGGCGATGAGTTCCTGTACGGAGGACGCGGACGGCGAGGGCACTTGGTGGGCGGAAAGAGGAGTGATAGCAAGGCTCAAATTCATGCCTGCTTGCAACAAATATATGTTCGAAGCTCGCTATCGTATATAAATGTACTGCTGAAGTGAAGCACATACCACTACTAGAGGACGACATGTCTCGCAGGTCACATAGTGTCTGCGCCCAGTCCGCTCAGATCTCCGTTCATACCGAAGAATTGAAACCTATCAAACCCATTAGTATGTAGAGAAAGAGATTCAAGCGTTAGCGGCCTTACCAGTCTTCTACATTTAAAGCAGTGGGAGCAGTGGGACCTTGTCCTTGACTGCTATTACTCCAATTTTCAGGGCTATCGCCATGATACTGACCTTGCCAACCCGGATTTGGCTGTTGCATGCCTGACATTTGAGCTATATCTGCCATATCTTGCATACTTTGCGAAGACATTTGCGGCTGGCCGTGTACCGGTGGCTGCAGCATCGCCGGAGACTGCATGTGTGGCATTTGGAGTTGCGGATCAAGATTTTGCTGAGTAGGGTATTGCGGCATGATCATGCTGGTGCTTTCAGGAAATAGTTGGTCGGGTTGAAAGTTTTCCCAAAGACTCTGAGAGATGTGCGGCGATTCGCGTGTCACTAGATAAAGATCTGGCGGTGTGGCGGGGACTGTATAGGAAGGATTGAAAGGTGTGGGCGGTCGTGTGTTGGTTCGAGAACTACCCATGAAAGCGTCATTCGTCTGCCGCATGTTGTCCGAGGCTGATGGCGCAGCCATGGGGGCCAATGCAGGCGTGGAGGTTTGTTGACCTAGATCTCTAGACGGCGTTACTGCTGGTGTTTGCGGACGAGATCGTTCATATGAAACCTGGGGTGCTGGAGGTCCATTAGAGAAACCAAATTCCATATCATCATATTTACGCTTTTGCTGAGCATCTTCTTTCTCGGAAGGTGGTTTGTTATCAACTTTTGGCTTTTTATGCCTTTTCCCAGTCGCCTTCTGCAGCTTGTCTTCAAGCATCTTGTTTCCAAGAATTGATTCGAACAGGGTGTGTACCATTTTCGCTACCAGCCAGACTTTGGATACTTCTTTCAAAGCATTCATACAGATGGTCAATCTTTCCTGCGTTGCTGCAACGACCGAAGGTACCGATGAGCGCATTTGATACACATGCATTATAAGGGCAGAAAATAAGCTGTACACACTGCAATTCAGGCTTAGCCAGACGCCCAGTAGAGACCTCCCACACACTTACACGAAAGCTGGAGTAAATTGCAATTCCTTGGAAACTTGAAGGTGTTCAATAATTGAAGTGATCATCCCTGCAGCTTGAAACGCGATATTCCTTGAAGGATAAGCTGCGTCCGTTGGGTAGCCGTTCATCTGTCGGTTGTTCTCCGTTGTAGCAGGCGGCATGTGAGCCCTGTGTAACAGGCAAAGAGTTGTACTTCCGGATGTCAGTACTACTGCTACCAGACTAGCGTTCACTGCTTACTAGTAATTCGCATGGAGCAATGCCGACCAGAAGTTGTGGCTCGGCTTTTCCCAATAGACTTCCTTAGGACAATTTTGTAACCAATCTGCGAGAGCCATATCACTGTGCGTCAGGTCAATAGCATTTTGCCTTCGGGCTTTCGATGCCACAGAGTATTGTTGAGATAGGACCAAGCCCATGATTTCACACAGTCGGACATATTGGAGAAAGAATTGAACATGAACAAGGTTTGGTGGATACTTTGCTGGTTGGTCCACTTCGTCCTCGATGAAGTCGTCCTCGGTGACCATTTCAACGTCAGAGTCATCAGTATTGATATGCACGGGCCGACCTAGAGCAACAGCAACTGATCTGTCGCGGGTGTACAAGGTCCACCATATTCGTTTCCATAATCGTTTGTCGGGACGACTAAGCTGAGAGCCTTCGACACTGCAAGGCTGTAAGCATTGTGGTAAATAACGCCTATCTTAGGACATACCTTCTGTGCATACCCGAACCCTGCGCAACAACAGTCGCGACTCTAGTCCAGTAAAAGACGTTCTTCGTCACATCTATGATACCAAAGCTTAGCCAAGTAGAAAGTAAGCTGTAGGTCACAAGTTACCTTCAGGCCCTTCCCAATACCATCCCATCAATACCAGCGCTTGTACGATGGTAACCCGGTCGTCCTCATAATTGGCGTCATACAGGGCCTTTGCGCGCTTGTAGAACGTCATGGCAGCAGGTGTCGTTGAGCCGTTGGCATCCATGAGTTGAGGATTTGTACAGACTCTCGAACCGGCGAGGAGGATAGCCTGCAGCAAAAGCAAAGAAGGAGGATTTTTGTTGTCCCGATAGTGCGCCATGAACCGGCTCTTGTTGATAACGGGAACCACTGGAGCAACCCATTTGAAGAACGATTCGACGAGCTCATCGCAGAGAGCCCGTGGAGGAAGCAGGAAAGCTCCCCTCTGGTGCAGAATGTCGATTTCAATATTGTCCAGCTCCGACAATCTAGCTCGCGATCCCTTGACCGAATCGGGCAGCGGATAGTGAACCACGTCCGTCGTTCCATGTGTGTCGTGAACCAATAAAGACAAATTTGAAGATTCCCCCAAATATGCTACCCTTCCAGCTTCTTTGATCGGCGCCCTTGCAAACTTTGGCTTCATAAAATGTGTATAATGTAGGTTCTGCGCTCCCTGTTGGACAGCCTGCGCATCAGACAGAGAGGTAACGGGCATGCCATTATTGGCATTGTAGTCCGAGTCCTGGCGATCTCTGTTGAAGTCGTAGCCGGCAACACCTTCGACCGTTGGGGACAGTCCCTGAACGGACTCAGCAGGCTCGCTGCAAGCAATTGGAGCGTTCAGCACGGCCCAATACGATTCAAGTGGGTGGGTTTTCACCTATCAGAGTCCTTCTCCCTGCCTGCGGCCTTTTTTCGTTTGGGCGCCGGGATCTTGCATTCGATGGAGAAAGCTACGCAGTTTGTACAAGGAACGCCCAGGCTTGCGGCGTCGCATCGGACCTGCTCCCCAAGATTAGGGCCTGCATGGTATATATATTCTCGAAGCGGAGCAAGCTGGGCGTCTCACCTTTCGCGAATGGCAAGTCTCGCACGCACGAGATGCTCTTTGACGTCGGAAGGAGGGATGCTCGGGACGCTGGTCGTTGGGAGCAGGGAGTCCGGTGGGAACACTGGTGGCGCTCATGGCGAGTGGAGTTCCTCGAAACCCGTGTGCCTCGGTCCTGAGGTTGACCTATCCTGAGCCTCAAAATCTTTTGCAGTTCATCAGTATCGCTGCTGCAGGGATCGTCAACCATCCCACGCGTTGGAGACAAGATCGCCCATCCAGATAGAGGAGCTTTGTCACAAGCGCCTGGTTCGACTCCAAGCAATGGTCTTGTGGCCCCGCAATCTTGTCAACTAAACCTTAGTTTATTCCCACTCACGGAGACACTCCTGTATTCTATACAAATGCGGAAATCAACGTTGAAATGGATTATTATGTCAATAAAAGTACGCTACAACCAGATCCTCTAACTTGTGTGTAGTACTCGTATTTCGCTTGCTTTTGGCCACTCAAGGGATTCGTCCATTTGACTGCGGCCGCGTTTTCACCAGACTGTACTCCCTGATCACGTTTACCAGAATCTCGCAGCTCCGTCGGGAGTCAAAGACTTGCGCATGGTCCAGCTCCTCAAACCAAAGAATGTCCAGCCCTTTCCCTTCCCACTCCAAGCATTTCCATTCCTCTGATGTAGGCATGTCGACTCCTTTGGTTAGATAGCGCCCAACAGCTTCACTGTCAACGATGAGATCTTTCCCAGAAAGGGAGACTGTCACCTGGTGACCTTCTATGTCCTCCTTCCATAGAATAATTTCACTCCAGAAGAAGCACCTTGCGCAATCAGTATTGAAGGCGACTACATGAATGATGAGTACTGACCTGCCCAAGGTATGAGCAACTCCCTGGTCCATAGTAGCAAAGTACCACAGCTGTTGTTCATTCGCACGCTGTGGAGGCCGACAGGTGAAATTATAAGCAACATCCGGGAGATGTAACAATATCGATACAGGGTCAATCAAAAAAATAGGCCCAACCATCTTGGAGGTCTCGGGATTATGTAACAGGTGAGACGAAATGACGCTACCATAAGAGTGGCTAACGAGCACAAATCTTTCCCAGCCCTGTTGATGAAGGATCTGGAGGATCTCGTCACATAACTTTTCTTTTTCCAATGCCGCACCAGTGATTCGGAACGAGACAGGCATTATCTCTACAGCAATGATCCCAATCTCGCCATCATCGCTGTGACTCTGTGGCTGGTTGATTTGGTTAAGAAAATTCACGTAGGGATAGAGGCCGATCCCAATCCCATGGACGAAGAGTACAGGTAGTCGACTCTTGGAGGTATGGGGTCGATGCCAGTATGTCAGCGTCTTCACTGGTGTTTTTTCGCGGCTCAAAAGCGTGAAGGGGCGTAGTGGGAATACCGCGAAGAATCGTGAAATTGCAAGACGGTGGAAACGAAATCCTCCAAGACGTAAACGAACATAGGTGATTGAATCGACGACAGAAACACACTAGACGCCTATATGAATAAAATTCGAAGAAATGGACAGCAGTACCACTCACGAGGTACCAAAATAGAGAGCGATAAAGCGTCTTGACCTCGTCAACACTAATCCTCAACGGAATTGCGTTGCCTCGCCCTGGTTCTAGTTTGCGACCCAGGAGCAGTTCGGTTTTTTGGAGATACTCCTCCAGCTCTTCCTCGTCTTCTGGACCATGATCTGCTTTGTTGAGAAATGCCCAGCACAGGAATTCTGTGTTTAAGAATTATATCTAAGAGCAATGGTATCTGGTTGGTACCTTGAAATACCTTTGATGTTGTCACGCTTGACGTCCGAAGGCGGAGCTCCTCTATGCCACAACGAAATGTAGCGTTCCGGATCATGTATTGAATCTTGACAACGATGGAAGAGCTCCCTTCTCTTCTCTCGACTCAGCGGCTCAGGGTGGCTGGCCGCACGCTGGAGCAAGAAGTTTCTAGGATAATAAATGAGTAGGAGGAAGAGGGTTTCTGCGATGGCCCATATCTCGAGCAGCAGCGGAACACGATAGCCTGCAGGATGCAAGAAGATGATGGCAACAAAGTAGATGGCGCTCAGTGGAGCAATATGATGAAGGAATAGAATACAAGCTCTAATGAAGTAGTAGTCCCAGAGCGAAGTACCAATCATTGTTGTTGACTTTCACTTGCATTGATGGCACGTTCCGTATTGATGATCAGTCTACGGAGGGGGCTCGGCTGGCTATATCAAATTTGATTTGGTGAGACGTTGGGAAAAAGTGACGGCGAGTGTTGGGTTGAATTCAATGTTGACTTTGTATTCTAGCGATCTTTGTGATGGGTTTCCGCTGGGGTAGAACTAGTCTTTCTCCCGGACTTTACTGCACCGATCGTCGTCTCGCTGATAGGACATGCATGCAACTGCATTATTGATTACCGAGCCCAAGAGTGAGAAGATAAGAACGGAGGAAGAGGTTTCCCCAACAATTTTGCCAGGCACCAGGCGTTTCAAAGGTCAGAATTTGGACCCTTCTTACGCTAAGGAACACCTTATATGCACTACACTACCGGAGATACCTCCTTGCCTCATCGATTTCCCCATACTTATTACTTTTGTGGACTAACTATTCATCCTCAACTATGGCACAAGTACCCAAATTCTACTTTGCGCATTTCCCAGTTACATCTCAGGTTCGAAGTCCGCACATCCCCTGCCTTGAGCCGCTACGTTGATACCATGCCAAGGTTTTCTTCCATACCCCATATTCGTTCGCCCTGGTCAACATCAAGCCGCTGCTTCCCGGCCATGTCCTGGTGTGTCCGCGAAGGGTTATCCCAAGGCTAACAGATCTCTCACACACCGAAGTTACCGATCTCTTCCTCACTGTTCAGCGCGTTGGCCGCATGATCGAGAGGGTCTACAAGGCTACCAGCCTCAACATAGCAATGCAAGATGGCGCCGATGCAGGCCAGAGTGTTCCGCACCTGCATACGCACATCATCCCACGGAAGAGGTCGGACCTGGACGACAGAGGCGGGTCTGATGCTATCTATTCTATGATTGATTCCGAGGATGGCAATGTTGGCAAGCATCTGCGAGAAATGTCCGAGGACAGACCACAATTTCCAGAGGTAGACAACGAGGCGAGGAAACCGAGAAGTATAGAGGAGATGGCGGACGAGGCTCGCAAACTTGCACAGGAGATGGAACAGGAATAAAACTCTGGTGGCAACAGATCTATATAGGCCGTACAGCTAGTATTACGCTCAACATGTTGCTTTACTTCCTTCGTATGTACAGTCCCTGGAGCTCGCGCGATAGTACTTATGGTTGTGTTCTAGCCAACAATATTCAACAGCATGCGTCCGAGAATATCAAATCGTAAAAGGCTTCGATGATCATTAAGCACATCAAGGCTATGAAAGCAGCTTGAGGTACGACAAGCATTCATGGCGATCTATCTGAGACAATCCAAGTCAACAGTGCAAAACAGGTGTCCATGCTGCTGAAATCAATACTTTCACAACGCTATCGGGCTCGATGCGCACTACATCGAACCAAACGGCCATTGCTAGAGCAGACTATATCACAGACATGCCAAAATGACGTGTGCCTACTTCATAAGAGACACTAGACTAACATGGTAGCCGACCTTGCTTCAGATTTCAGCCAAGGACGTCGAGGGCCGTTCTTTCATTCTTACTGCTCGTGATGTTTCTTGAGGCTACGCTCATGCTCAGGATAAAGTTCAGCGTCATAAGTAAATCTCTTACTTCCTCATAGTTCATCCTTAATCTCACCTGAATCCCGCTTTTTCGCATCAGCCTTTTCCATGTCGCTCATGCCCTTGCCTACCCAGCTCGTCAGAATCTCATACCCAACTTGGGCCGCTACCAGAGCTGTCTGCTCTCCTACACCGTCGTATGCAGGTGCCACCTCTACAATGTCGGCACCCACGACGTTCAAGCTCTCCAAACCACGTAGGATTCTGATCACTTCACGGCTAGTCCAGCCACCCGCTTCAGGCGTACCTGTGCCGGGACAAAGCCCTGGATCAAGCACGTCGATATCCAGACTCAGATACGTGGGGACTCCCGTCCCAATCCTTTCGAGAATTGCATCGATGATACCTCTGGTACCGATCTCATCAATATCATCTGCAGAGATACGCAAGAAACCCTGACGATCATCGTCTTCGTAGTCGTCCCATCCCAACAGACGGGTTCTAAGCCCAGCATGCGCGCTGGAGCCATTGATGATCAATCCTTCATTTGAGGCTATCCAAAACATGCTTCCATGATTGAAATCACTTTGCGCTGATGGCCATGCCGAAGGATATTTGGCCGGATGCCATGTATCAAGATGAGCATCGAAGTGCAGCACGGCGACAGGTCCACCATAGATCTTGTTGAGAGCTCGGAGTGCAGGGAGTGCGACACTGTGGTCACCGCCTAACGTGAGTAATTTGGGCTTTGGATTAGTTGGATGAGCTAGCGCTGGTGGACGGGAGCCGAGTTCGAGGAAGGCTTCGCTCATTTGTTGGAGAGCGAGAGCATTGTCGAAGGGGGTGATTGGTATGTCGCCGCAGTCGAGGATCGTGTACGGGGAAGAGTATGGATTCAGGCCGCGACGAGGATTGAAACCTCTAAACGACGTTTGGCGAGCAGAGGCTACACGGATGGCTCGAGGTCCAAAGCGTGCGCCTAGATACTGGAGTCAGGAATGGATGGATCTAGGAGCTTTGTCCTGCTGCGATCCTAAGCAAGCTCCATCAAACCTCTCTTTCTTCCAATATCAATACAATGGTAATTTACAGTCTATGTCGGGTTGATTGGTACAGGGCAAGGGAAATACACACCAGGTCTATAGCTTACTGCAGTGTCAAAAGGGGCGCCAATGATGCCTGCGGTGTGACATCGGTGAGCTCGGGCAATGCTATGTGCATGATGTGACGGCCTACCTATATCAAAAGGGACGGTCCTCTCGCTCAAACACTTGATATGCTTCAAGTGTGCGAAGTGCGAGATGCCGGAGAAACCCCACTATGCAGCATCAATCAGCTATCGGTAGGTGGTGGAAGGGACCTGAGGTAGAGTGCACGGCACAGTACCTCAAAATCCCATTTCCTATGGAGCTCATCTGCACTGTCAGGTCCCGGAGGAAGGATTGGATCCTGCTCGGGGTTATCATAGAAGGAAGAAGATACCGTGACTGAAGAAACGGCGATAACAAGGATGGTAGAAAAAAGCATATCAGCTTGAATGAAATAGATATTACTAGCTATATCAGATCAGACTCTCTATATGTTCTGATCTATCCGACTTATGATGACGCGCCCTGTCTGCGAAGCGCGATAGAAGTCTCCAAACACAGAGCTCCAGCATGCAATGAAGCGAGTTGGATATAGTTCTAGCGTATGCAAAAGTCTTTGAAAAGCTTGGCGTGACTGCAGAAAGAAATGCCGGTAAGGTCGTGAACGCAAGGTATCGTCCACATTGAAAATGATACGCAAACGATCATCTAGTAATGTATGCACCTATACGGTGTAGAATGAGGTAGTTGTAGAACTAGACCTAGAATGATTACAGTACTATAATAATGTCTTGGCGCGTCCAACGCGTGAACGACGTAAAGTACTTGTGCAACACGTAGCGTGGTCCAGAGCCATTGCCCAACATGCCTTTTGTCAGTAAAAGAACCTCTCGATGAGGTCGGTGAGTGCAGCAAGGCCCACAATATGGGCATTTAGTGTTGAAAAGATAGAACGAAGACCACCAAAGGCGCGCACAAAATCAACATGGCTCCCCGAATTTCGTCCTCGAGGGCCACAGAGATGGAACCAGAATACGAAACATCAGGCTTACAGTTCAACGAGCCTCTATCATGGCGCGCCGGAAAGCCGATCGCAATCGCCGACCTCTTGCGAAGGCTTCAAGCATTGTCCAAAGAGATGAGGAGTATGGAACAGGAAGAGAATGAGCGCGACTCTTTTACCACAGTCGCAAAGGAACTGGCGAGCCCAAATTTGCTGGCGCACAAGGACAAAGGTGTCAAAGCTTGGACAGCCTGCTGCTTGGTGGACATCTTGAGGCTTTGCGCCCCGGACGCGCCTTACACTGGGCAACAACTGAAAGTGGGTGCACGAGCTCTACGACAAGATGGCAGTATGCTGATAGCCCTGTAGGATATCTTCAATCTAATAATATCAACCATAATTCCCTCGCTATCAGACCCTTCGAGTGCATACAATACACAGCACCTATATGTGCTCACTTCCCTTGCGCAAGTCAAGAGTATCGTCCTTCTCACTGACATCCCGGCGTCTGAGCCATTGCTGGTCAACCTCTTCGTCTCCTTTTTCGACATATTAGCTGGCTCTTCGAAATCCTCAAATGGAGAGCAGTTGGGCAAGAATGTAGAACTTAATATGACCTCAATTTTAGTAACACTGGTAGACGAATCCGCAAATCTACCCTCAGAAGTTATCGATGTTATAGTCGCGCAATTCCTTCGTACAGACCCTCGCGCAACGAATGTGCCTAATGGGAAAAACAAGAAGAATGCTGCTGCGTTCGATGAGAAGCAGTCGACGTTGGTGATGAAAGAGCTTCCTCCCGCTTACAATATGGCAAAGACTATTTGCAACGAGTGTCCCGAGAAGATGGCAAGGTACATAAGCCAGTATTTCAACGATGTCATAGTGGACGCTTCATCATCCTCAACCACGAAAGCTCCGATCAAGAAAACGACCCACAGGAAGGGCAGTGACAATCTGGATGATTCTGATACAGACGTTGCCAGTGGGCCTACAGAAGACGACCTGAAAGAGCTACGAAAGGTGCATCAGTTACTTCGAGAACTCTGGCGTACCAGCCCTGCAGTCTTACAAAATGTGATACCGCAATTGGAGGCTGAGCTATCCGCAGAGAATGCTCATCTGCGATCTCTGGCCACCGAGACCTTTGGAGACATCATTTCAGGCATAGGAGCTGCAGGACTGCCACCGCCTCCAGCGCTAGACCCTGCCGCATTTCCACCAATTTCGCTGTCGGAGAGTCCGGACTCGACGATCAATCAGAACCTTCTGACCAAGCCTTGTTCTCCAACACCGTTCCCTCAGGCACATCCGCAGGCATACTCGAGTTTCCTTGGGAGGAGCCATGACAAATTTCCTCTCATCCGCGCAGCATGGACCACAAGTATTGGCCGAATATTGACCACTTCAGCCGGAGGTGTTGGCTTAAGCCAACAGGAGGAAAATCGCCTACTTAGCGATTTATCAAGGATGCTCCAAGATGTTGATGAGAGGGTCCGAATCGCGGCTGTGAGAGTCGTAGGAAGTTTTAGCTTCCGAGAAGTGATCTTCAAGCTTGGATCTTCTGGAGGTTTGGACAAGCCAGGATCGGTCCTTGCGGTCCTTGCCGAGAGAGTGCGAGACAAAAAGCACAGTGTGAGGACAGAGGCAATGACGGTGCTGGCACGTCTGTGGGGTGTTGGTGTAGGAGCTATAGCAACGGAGGAGGAACAAGTCACAACAATCCTCGGAGCAGTACCTTCGAAGATCCTTGATACCTATTACGTTCATGATCTTGAAATCGGTGTTCTGCTTGATCATGTCTTGTATGAGCAACTACTACCGCTTAGTTATCCCCCAATGAAAACGAAGAACACTAAGCTTCCCAACGGCAATTCTCAGAAAGCCAAAGAAAGCCAAACGAACGGGAACACAGAGCCAGAGAACATAGATCCTGACAGAATCAGGACTGAAAGAATACTTCTTCTCGTCAAAGACCTTGACGAGAGAGCTAAGAAAGTGTTCTTCGTACTTCAAGCTCGACAGCCTCAACTGTCGAAATTCATGACAGCGTATTTGCAACGCTGCGAGGATTACAACGGCGGTATTGTGGATGAGAATGAGAAAGCTATCAAAGAACATATGAAACGTCTGATAGATAGCTTCGCCAAGCAACTTCCAGATACATCGAAAGCAACGGAGACCATGTGGAAATTCGCCAAAATGCATGACCGTCGTAGCTATCAGCTGATTCGCTTTTGTATGGCACCCGAAAGCGACTATCGGACCGTGTATAATGCAATCAAAGAGTTTGCCAAGCGTATCGAACAAAATGCCCCTTCGCCGCAGGAGCTACTCAACGTCCTGCTTCCATTGGTATATCGAGTGAGTGTCCTGGTCTACAATAAAAGTCACGTTCCTGCCATCATGGATCTCTCAAGGACGGATGAAAAAGCTTTGGCAGCAACGGCTCATGAGCTGCTCCGAGAAATATCTGCTCATACACCAGAAGTCTTGAAAGCTCACGTCAAAGAGATTTGCCTGTCGCTCCAAGATGATGCACCGAACCTCAAGAAGACGAATGACCCAGGAGCTGTGGATAACCTCAAAGCATGCGCCGCTTTCGCGTCTAGGTTTGCCCAAGAGATCCCCAAAGATCGGAAGTTCGTCCATGCAATGATCAATTTCGCACTTTACGGCGCACCGGCAGAAGCGGCCAAACACGCCGTCACTATTATCATGACAGTATCGGACAAGAAAGAGATGCTAGCAAAGGAACTGCTTCAGAAGTGTATCAAAGACTTCAAGTATGGCGGAGAGGGTTTCCTTGCCCGACTCGCAACTCTCTCTCAGCTCATGCTTCTGGCTCCGACTGAAGTCGACCAAGAGAAAGACGCTGTAAGCGATATCGCCATTCAAGAGATTCTGATACAGGTCCGAACGCCTCTCCCAGAGTCTGTCGAATCCTACGCCTGGTCTCCTACAATCGACGTGGAATGTGAGGCCAAGTGCTGGGCTCTCAAGATCCTTGTCAATCGGATACGCTCCCACGCTGATCCGGCTACTCTCACAGAAATTGCAGATCCGGTCTACAAGTTACTCTCCAATCTCATCACCAACAACGGGGAGTTATCACCCACCAAAGACACACCACCCAGTCATAAACCACGCCTTCGCCTGCTCGCCGCCCGCCTATGTCTAAAACTATGCACGAAGAAATACACCGACGCCCTATTCACTCCTACAGCCTTCAATGCTCTCGCGCTCGTCGCTCAGGACTCGATCCTTCAAGTCCGAACTCCATTTATCCAGCGGCTCAAGAAGTATCTTGGCCACCAAAAGCCTCCCCAACGCTTCTACGCCATCCCGTTCCTCCTAGCGTTTGAACCAAGTACTTCTTTGAAATCCGACACCGCAACTTGGGTCCGTAGCAGAGCGACCCAGTTCCACAACCTGAAATCTCAGCAATCCACCTCGAAAACCAATGTGGTCATGGAGTCTGTGTTCGCACGCCTCCTCTCCTTGTTGGCTCACCATCCAGACTACGGTACTTCAGCAGAGGAACTCATTGACTTTGCGCGATACATGCTCTTCTATCTTAACTCCGTCGCCACGGAAGAAAACCTCTCTTTGATCTACCACATCGCTCAACGTGTCAAACAAAGCCGTGACGCCATCGGCTCCTCGACGGAATATGATGATCATCTGTATCATCTCAGTGACCTAGCCCAGCTCACCATCCGCAAATTCGAAGATGCTCACAACTGGAATATACAGACGCTGCCGGGCAAGATTCGGCTGCCGACTAGTCTGTTTGCAGAGGTGAAGGACCATGAGGAGGCGCAACAGATTGCGGAAAGGAATTTTTTACCCGAGGGCGTCGAAGAAGGTGTGGAAGGCTTGGTCAGGGCCACGTTAAAGGCTGCAAGGTCACAAGGAAAGAAGCGGAGAAGTGAGGCCAACGAGGAGGCTGACGACAGGACTAACAAGCGAGCGAAGTCGCTGCCTATACGCAAGGGGCCTGCGAAGGAGAAGAAAGCTAAAGCGCCCTCGAGAGCTAAGACGCCGAAGAAGAGCAAGCACAAGAGCAGCGAGGCGGTCCCAACGAGCGAGAGGAGAAGGAGTGGTCGAGCTAACGTAACCGGAGGACAATACGTAGAGCGAGACGACGCAGAGGACGACGAGGAGATGGCTGATGGCGTGGCGGCTTGGGAATACGAAGGCGGCGTAGTCGTCAGAGAAGACGGCGGCGAGGAAGACGCCTCTGACGATGTTGAAGACGTCAGCGATCAGGAGTCGGAAGAGGAGGATCCAGAGCCGGAGGAGACGAAGGATCCTGTTCCGAAGCCGTCGCCCAAGGGCAAGAAGCCCGTCACTGCCTTGAAAGGTGGCCAGAGAGCTGCCGCCAAGGGAAGGTAGATGCTGCTCTTGTCCTTTAGCGATGAACTGTCTTTCAGCCTGGCGTTCGTGTGAAATTGGGGGGGGGCAAGCATGTTGCGTTTTCCGGATGGATATATGGTTGATGGGATATGTACGTCTTTGAGCAGTTGCTGTTGCTTGATATCCTCACATCATTTTGCATAGCCTGATCTAGCTGTATATCTTGCTCGTTGTACTACATATTATCCTGCATCACGTGGATAGCTGAATAATGCTCTCTACCGAGCACTCGTCCGAATACCTCAAGGCATGTCGCTCATGTCATACCATTTCATTCCCTCCCCCTATCCCTCATTCCCAGCCCACCCTACCCATCTCCAAACCCTCCCCATCGCCCCCACTGAACTTCAGCTCCTGCTATTGCACTTGCTTCTAAAACGCTTTAACCACAGCTTCGGTCTCCAATCTGCTCCCCATCTATCACCTTCGTGCAGTAAGATCCTCAACAACTAATAACGGTGGGCAAGAGATTTCCATCATTTAGACCAGCATCTTGGGGAGAATATTAGATTTGAGGTGCTATTTTGAATCCCTTCCGCACAGGAATATACAGAGCCACCACTGATCTTCACGAAAGGATCCAATCGCTTCGTGAACCTTACCAGTCTTCTGCTTTTCATAGCGGATGGACGGCAACGCTGTAGAACTTTCTGAGGCGATATGGCAATAGATCCGCCCTCAGCTCGTGTCTGGCCGGTATGTGGGTCCGTCAGTCTGTCCGGCTATCGACTTTCGTAGCAGGCTTGGCTTGTTGTACAGGCTTCTGCCCTTTGTTTTCAACCTTTGTTTTCAATGATGAGGGTGCCAGATGATAAGGCTGGATAGGTACTAATACACCATCGGAGCGTAGGTATCAAGTGTAGCTATATTCCTGTTGGCCAAATTGTTCGATTTGGTAGCTCAACCACCAAGGGTCGTTCGAGTTCCTAATCACATTGCCGTGATGTGACCTTTCGTGTGGGATTCGGGTAGTATAGTTCAGCGAAGAAGAACGATGACACCACGATGAAGAAGAGCAAAGGGACCTGGTAGCGTATGTCATACGATATCAAATAGAGGCATGCGTAACGGATTTAATTCAACGGAACATACAGCCAGATCATGTAGCCCATATAAGATTGTCCCCCTACCGTATGGATCCAATGTCTCATACTTGAGACACCCTGTCCTGTCATGTCGAATGAACCAATGTAGGACGCCGAAGATTATAAAACCGGCTCACTTCGCCTTGCCACCAGCGAGACGACGTCGAGCGAGCTCGATAAGTGCCTCTAGATCGCTACGTTCCTCGTCTGTTATTTCAGCTTTGTTGTCTTCGGTCGTCACCAACTGATCCACACTCTCCGGTGCCTCCGCCTAGCGACGTGTCAGTTAATCAAGTATAAGCGCAGTTTCACCATCTATTCGAGAACATACAATCAGCGCTCCGATCAGATTGTCAACTTTGTCAGCGCTGATCGAGGCTTCATTGGATCCCGCCAATAGTATCAAGTTGAAGGCTGCCTTTCGTTCGAGGAATGGCCGTCTCTTCAACGTTTCAGCCATCGATGTGTGGATCTCTTCGATAGGGCGAGCTTTCTGTTCCTTCAAAGCCTCTATCCGGGCATTGTGCGCCGCTTCCTCATTGGCGCTGCAGCGATTATTAGCAATTGCAAGGATAGAAATGTCACTGAGCTTACCGCTTGATACGATCGATGAAATCAAGCTTGATACCGGTCTCAGGTACTCGTAGGATTTGGCCGGATGGCTTTGTCATGATATCCTCCTCGTCACTAGACTCGTTCTCAATCTCAATCAGGCCGTTGTTCTTGAAACCACGGCGTAGAGCGATGTCTATAATGCTGACGACCTTGGGACGACGGACTTTGTATTTACGCCCCTTCGTCGGACTGGCTCCATGAGACGCGTTCACGTTGAAGTCAATGTTGTTGAGCTCAAGATCAATGTGATTAGGACACATCCACGTAGCTCTAGCTCGATTGTTCTTGGACTTCTTCGGAGGCACGGCAAGTGGAGGATCGAGGCAATCTAAGTGCCAAAAGAGATTGCAATGGTCGCACTGTATCACTTGGCGGTAAGCTTGTCCATGGGAAGCTCCAATGTCCGTGTTGTCCTCATCTCGGCCCAGAGAGGACCCGGAGCAACGAAAGCACAAGATCGTGCCCTCTTTGGCGTCCTTGAGCCTGAAGTTGTTGGGTTGTTCCTCGTAGCCGCCACGTGTTCTGCTTCTTGTTAGTCTACCTTCGACGACGTGCGGATGGCCTTGGTTATGATACTTACTGTGTGGTTTTCGCTTTGACAAGGCTGCATTCCTCGTACTCACCGTCTTCGCCGGTCTTGACTCCGTCATAGTAGTCCCTAAGGTTTTGAGGAAGGCTGTAGGAGATTGGGTTTTGCTTATATGAGTCGCAGAGTAACGCTTTGTAAAGCCCAGGGAGTGGAGACGGCTGTGCATTTCGATCTTCGGTGCACTTATTACAATACCATAAGCCTGTTGGTGCACTGTTGACGGGAGGGTCAATGCAAGTAAGGTGGAAAGCGCGTGTGCACCCTTCACAGCAAACGAGTACACCATCTCCGCTGCAAGCGGTACACACGTCTGAGTTACCGTCCTAAGTACCATGATTAGCCTTGAGCCCCGAGCGATATGACACATCGCTAGAGCTGGAACAATCGATCGGTGGTTGTTGGATAGTAATATTAGCGATAGTAGGGGAGCGGAATGCAGCAGACGACAGATTAGGAGGTTCGCTCCATATAACTTACGCTCTGACTGTTATCAGTGCGCCCATTACTAGTAGCACTGCTCTCGCCTTCCACTCCACGGCCAGCGGTGGTTGATTTAGGTTTCTTGACAGGTCTGCTATCGATGTTAGCAAATTAATCAACTGTTGCTTCACGCCTGGTAGCCGCGTGGGTAAGGTATTGGTATAAAAAAAAAGCTAAACTATGATGGAGAGTGTACAAGATATTAATAGTAGCACAGAAAGGACAACGACCAGCGCAGTCAGAATGGAAATTGCGTAAGTATGATATATCCATCGAGGATGTGAAGGAGAATTATGGAATAGAAGACGAAATGGAACATGCGGATTGTGGAAAGACACAGCCGGTTCTCCGAAAGGTGTCCGAAGAGTAGAGAGCAAAGCCGCCAATAGAAGCCAATCTCCAATCACTCCAGGATACGATAGCAATAAAAGATTCCACAGAACGAATGTAAGTACTCACGATAACTTGATGCGTGCAGCCTTTTTGGGCCCCTTTAATGGACGGCTTGGGTGATTTGGCGTGGCGGCTCTGGATCCTGAAAGCGGAGGGATGAGGAGATCGCCAAAACTTGATGAACTTGGTGAATCCAACGACTCGAGCTCATCTCTGCCCCTTCCATGATGTGCTCCGTTCCGTAATCTTCCTTTCTTATCTCGCCCGGTCAAAGCAAGGATAGGAGGGGTGGAGCGAGCTGAGTGCAAGGGCGACACACTCCCCCGAAGTGCACTTTCCTGCGGCGCACTGAGAATGTGATTGTACCTCAGTCTTAGGTCCTCTCGCTTCTTCGCAGCCGCGTCGTCAGGTGGTGTATTTGAAACTGTTTGGGAGAGAATAGGCCGTCGCGCCAATGGATCGGGAGGTCGTAGCGGAAAAGTTCCTAGTCTTGGCCCATTAGAAGACAGGGCTTTGGATTGAGGCACTTTCGGATTAGATGCGTGGTTTGAGGTGGTAGCAGTTGGTTTTAACGTAGGAGGAAATTCCTCGTCATCAATAGCCGAATCCAAAGAAGAGAGAAGAGATGAGTCGCTAGAAGTACTCTTGGAACGTTTTATTCGTTTTGGGGGTCGCTCATCCTTTGACGGGCTTCTGTTAGCTTCCATGGTATCTGATATTGGCTCTGACGAATAATGATTGGATTTTGGAGGATGGCTGTTGAGTATGGATGGAGTCGATAGATCTTTTGTGATGTCAAAGTGGCGTGTGACGCTCGATCTGGCGCTCTTGGCAGCAGGAGAATTGGATACTGCTGTGGACGATGGGTCCTGGGAGACCTTATTCTCTCTGTATCTTTTCCTTGCGGCTTTGATACGGCTCTGAAACTCGGCTGTTTGCGCTGGTGATGGCTTCTGTGTAAGAACCGCATCAAGGAGGTCGGCTACCGTTGAGTTGTGTAAGCTCTCCGTATATAATTCCTTTACGGCATTACCAAGAATAGGATCCCGAAGCTCAGTCGCTCGTGTGACAGCTGATTCAACAATTTGCTTAAGCTTCAGTCGACCTTGAGCAGTGCGTGAGGATACGGGTCCGGGGAGATTTGTGTATGTGGAAGCTGGTTTTGCTACCGCCGCTCTCGTACTACCCTTCGGTGTAGGCGCATAATCATGGTCTTCTTCTCTTTCGCGTGGATATGAAACTTTCATGGCTCTTTCTTCTGTTTTGCGAGGCTCAGACCGTCTTGCTGTAACCGGTGGTGCCGGCTCAGGGGTGCTCACTTCCTCCCTTTGCCCTCTGAGCTCTCCGTTCTTCAGGTGGGTAACCCGCCGTGGCGGCTCATGTTGCTTCAACCTTGTCTTCACCTTGCTATTTGGTAGACTCCCTAGTGGTGCCATATGTTCAAGTACGCCATGCCTCTCGAGTCCTTTGTAATCTTCGAAACTCGGTACGGGTGCCCGTAAGGGTGGCTCGGTCCATTCATCTGACAGGTCCGCTTCATGAATCTCGATCTGGGCTTCATTTCTCAGGAACACCTTTTTGGGGCTAGAGGTGTGTGTGGGGCTCATGCGCTTTCGCATGTTATGCCTTGACGAAGCCATCGGAAAGCCTGCGATTTCGCGGAGATCAAATACACATCCTGAGCATCATTAGTTCATGGCAACCTGATGGCGATGTAACGAGCCTATTGAACTCACAATCCAAGCTCCTATCTATTAAAAAGACCTTAGCTGGAGGTACAGTGTAGCGCGCAGTGTTGCGAATGTGATCCAGATTCAGAGGGTTTCGGCGGGATCCAAACGTCTGGGCTCGCTTGTAGCAAAGCAGAAACCAAGCAACATGGAATGAAGGGGAATATTATTCCATTTTTCTTATGAGAAAGTATTATGGATATAGTTTCATGCCTTTCTAAGTCTTTCGGAGCTTTATACAGGGTTGTGGCGGGAAAATTGTGGAGAGTTTGTTTCATTCATTCATTGTATTGGGAAAAGGGGTTACCTATTGTAGTCGTACAAGGAATTGAGGGATTGAAATCGTTGAGGCACGTTCATTTTGATTACTCTGCAAGCTCCTCTCCGTCAGATAACCATGTGTGGAGCAAGTCTGCACAAGAGAGCCTCCACGTGATTCGAAAGACTGTCTACATTTGCAACTAAGATATCTATTGCCTGCTCTGGGGCAAGAGTACCGGCTCGCACAGGATGTAATGGAAAAACATCCTAGTTGACATCATCGATGAAGGTATAGCCAACTGCGAGACCGCTTGAGTTTATGGCTCGTAGAGTCCCATTTGGGATTGGTAGATTTGCCCTCTGGGCCAACAGAACTCGCTTTGCAGCATGGGCCAGCTGTGGACTGGAAGCGCACACGCCATTACTCCTCTTCACTCGACTCTTCCTCTTCCTCTTCGACTGCTTGCTTTGGTGCCTTCTTCTTCTTCTTCTTGTTTTTGCCTTTGGCGCTGGTCGACTTGGCCGTTGGCTGCTCGAGTATCTTCAGGATTTCTTCATCAATAATTTTCTTGTCGGTCTTGTACTTAGACTCATCAGGGGCTGGCGGCGCAGCTAACCGCACCAGTCCGTTCTTCGTAATGGCTGCGTTGCGTCAGCAGATCAGCTGGGTGATTACCAACGCAGGCCAGGGACTTACCGATAGTCGTAAGTACTCGTGCGACTGGGGCTGAGTCTTTGTCTCCGACTACCTCGTATTGTCGAAGGACGTTGGATCGAACACATTCTACTACACCTACTTTCGCCGCCCTCTCATCTTCAAGTTGCCTCAGACTGAAAGGGAAAGTCCCGAACTTCTTCACTATCTCCGAAAGTGTCTGCCGAGAGCTTGGTCTCTTTAGCTGATAGGTGATGGTGGTTCTCCGATGTAGAGTTGGGCGATTATTCAAGGTCTTGATCTTTCCTGTTCCGAGACTGACACCAACCTCAACGCCCCAAACATCTCCAATCTCTGGTGACCCTTCGCCTTTGCCGCCGTCTGATGATGGAGCAAGGACTATCTTCTTTTTCCCTTCGATTTCATTCCGCTCGAATAACCACGAAGTTGTGCCCTCTACGAGATTACAATCGTAGCTCTTCACCACCTTCTCGAGAAGATGGGTCATCTTCGCATGAGACACAGCCTTCTCTGAGCTTGCCTTCTTCTTTTCCTCGTCTGTACCAGAAGCTAGTAATCCAGGGGGCATCATGAGTCTCAGTAGGAGCTCGTTGGCATAATGTGTGGCGAGCAACAGATCCGCCTCCCGGCCGATCAATTTATCATCCTCGTTCTTCTCTCCTGGAACTATGATGGTGTCACAGACGATGGTGCCGAAGCCATCTATCTGCGCACCTAGCTGAATTTTGACAGGCTCGTTGGCCTTGAGCACTGTAGGTGCCTCTTCGGCGTCTGTAGAAAGGGGGGTATACGGGGTGATATAGGAACTCGGGGAGACGGTGGTCGGATGTGATATGCCTTTAATGGAATAATGGGATCAGCAAGTAAACCTCACTGAATTTTCCTAGGTCCTGACCCTTGGAGATTTTCTTTCCCTTGTAGACTTTCGCTACCTCCTCGCCTAACAGCTTATCCCCTTTCTCGCATATTGAAAGTATCTTTTCGCCCTCAATGCACCATCCTTTGTACAATTAGCACAAGACTGAGCCTGGCCGGATGGTTTCTACCAGTGACTGCCTCGAGGACTTTGTAGGAGATCTGGGCGGCGGTTTTGTATTTCGTAAGAGTATCGGGGTTATTCAGGGTATAGTCTGCTATCGTGAGGAAGGTCAAGGTCTTTCCAGAAGACTGTAAATACCAACTAGTTCTTCTACCTTCTCCGCCATGGTTGGCAAGGTCTTGACACAAAATCAACAAAACATCCGGTGATAGACCGCCCTCGAATCTCACTGTGGGTGTCGCGTGAAAGGTGAAATGATGCTGAATTGGTGGGGCCTGTAGAAGAGTTCACCTAGTAATCGTCCACACTTAGTAATCGTCCGGCCTTATAGGGTTAGTACCCTATAAGGCTACCCTAGAGCTTCAGATTTTATCATTTACAACTTCTCATGACCTGAATTCTGCAAAATCGCTGTCTACAAATCTATTCAGCATGTCAAACGCACCGCTACCGTCCATTCCTCCATCATGCGAGACCGAACTAGGCAGGGAAGATCGCATAGAACTAGCCTACACGGCCTGGATCGAGGCTGGGGGACACGGTAATAGAATCCTATCAATCACGAAGGCAGCTAAGCAACATGGTATACCAAAGAGTACACTCGCCGACAGGATCAGGGGCCGCAAACCAACATCTGATGCTCATGAAGGCCAACAGCGAATTACTCCTGGAGAAGAAGCAGTACTTCTAGCCTGGGTTCTCCGTCTTTATGCATGGGGTTGGCCACCAAGGATAGAGCAAATACGCTCTATAGCGAACGAAATCCTTCTTATAAAGGACGATAAAACCCCAATCGGACTGAACTGGCCCCAGAAATTTATGTCACGACACCCGGAGGTAAAGACAGCCTATATTCCGCCACTCGACAAGGAACGTGCTATGGCACAGGATCCTGAGGTACTATCAGGCTGGTTTGATCTCTACCTACGTATCAAGACAGAGTACGAGGTAGACGAGAGGGATATCTATAATATGGATAAGAAAGGTTTTATGCAAGGGGTGATCGCCAAGCTCAAAGTCATGATACCCAAGTATGATAAGAAGAAGGCTCATATAACATAATGTGGGAATCGTGAATGGGTATCGCTTATTAAGTGCGTCTCAATGGATAGTAGATCTCTACCCCCCTGGATCATCTTTAAAGGCAAATTAATCCAGAAATCTTGGAAAGAAGCTCTCAAATCAGGCGAAATTTGTATTAGCGAGAATGGTTGGACTGATAATACGATCGGGTTTGAATGGCTTCAGAGGGGATTTAATCAAGAGACACGAGCGTACCAAAAAGGAGAATATCGAATGCTACTAGTTGATGGCCACGCTTCTCATATCACGACTGCAGCGATTCAGTACTGTATAGACTACAAGATTATTCTTCTTTGCTTACCGCCACATATAACGCATCTACTTCAGCCATTAGACGTTGGTGTTTTTTCTCCCTTAGCGACAGCCTATAAATCCCACGTCCAGCGAGTCACACGTCTAGGGGCAAGCTACCACATCGATAAGGTAGACTTCTTGGATATCTATCAACAGGCCCGGCAAGAAGCGATGACAGCAGTTAATATAAAGAAGGCCTGGGCTGCAGTAGGACTGTTACCATTCAGGCCTGAATTAATTCTACAACATTTTCCTACGACTCAGCTACCTCAACAGTATAATATTGAGATCCGCCCTACTACACCTCCTGAGGCAACAATCACCTTAATTGGCCCTAACGGGAAATTTCACCTCGCATTGACGCCAGCTAATGCTCTACATATTCAACAAATCCTACAGCATGTCACGCAGACCGGAGTTGAGACGCAATAACCTGATCTGTCAAATATTCTATAAAAAGTAGGTAAAGCGGCTATTCGAGCAATGGCTGAGTCTATAATCCAGGGCGTCACTAATGCAGAACTTATAGAACTCAACAGACGGAAGTAATAGAAATCTAATCGTCCAAAGGGGAACTATGGGGCTGCTAGATTCATGAACGAAGCGGTACTTATGGAACGACAGACCAATCAGGCCAATAAAGCGTGGAAAGCTGTCGTTACTACCCTGAATAGACTCGGTCCAGAAATCTTCAAACCGAAGGAAAAACCCGGTCCCAAATCACGTCCTACTCCCAGGAAGAAGCCATTACCCC